>OBZA01000090.1_pt1 | contig 40325 bp, 36 predicted proteins | sample 1476871 | NCBI WGS metagenome assembly OBZA01 (sample SAMEA2580227, study PRJEB22360) | human gut metagenome | biome: human gut; feature: human-associated habitat; material: faeces | place: Denmark | collected 2008/2010
TAATTGACAAGTTAAATAACTAGAACTAATCTCGATTTAGGTGTTAAAAAGTTACCAACAGGGGGAATTATCATGAACAAGATTGTCAAGTGGATCATATCATTCGTGGGAATCTTAGTATTATCAGTTACGTTCAGTTCGACGGCCAGTGCCAATCGGGTACACGATGGCTTTCCCGCCCCAATTCAAGGAAGATATTGGCGTACCACGGTCAATCAGGGGACTAACTCCGTTCCAAGACATATGTACTTTTACGCTGTTAAAGATGGCTTTGTCATTAAAAATACAGCTACTGGGACGATCAGATGCAAGTGGATGATTTACACACACGATTACACTACATACGTACTAAACGGGTCGGAAAATAACGACCTGTCAAAAGTCGTTTGGGTCTTCATTACACCTGATAAGAATTGGAAAACTGTCAAGATCGGTTATAAAATTACAGGTATAAATGGGGAGCCAAAATATCCTGCTATTCACTATCAGCATTACACAGCTACTTCAGTTTCCAAAGTAACAGCAATCGTTCACTAAACATAATAAGTATAATAATCAAAAATAGAAGCCCCAGAGCAAGTTTGCTCCAGGGCTTCTATTTGTTGTTATTGTTTTAGTTATTTTGTTGCTAAAGTGAAATTAAACAATTTCGAGATGCAATTGTTGATCCTTAACCCAGTGCATGCCGAGCAGAACTCTGTAGAGCACGATTGAGATAACAGCTGGGACAACGATTCCCATTACCAGATAAGCAACGAACATGTTCATGTTGGTTGATGCCAGGTTAAGTGGGGCGATAAATGAGTTCAAGCCTAGTCCACCTAATGTGTAGGGTACCTTGAAACCAAAGAACATGGTTGCAATTGGTGCGGCCACGACTGCGGCAGTCATTGACGGAATTGCCAGTCGTGGGTTTGCCAGCAAGTTCGGGAACTGAACCTTTGGTGTGATGAAACCCTGGGCGATATTGGCACCAAGGTTGTTTTGACGCCATGAGATGACCGTGAACCCAACGAATTGAGCGGTGGTTCCGATCAAGGCAGCCCCTGATGAAAGTGGATCAAGCATGACAGCAACTGCCAGAGCAGCTGATGAGGCAGGTGTCATCAAGAAGAGTGACCATGCTAGTGCAACAGCCATTGAACCGACGATTGGGTTGATTTGCATTGATTGGGCGATGAACGCACTCAGCCAGTTAAGTGCTGGCGTGGTGACACTTGCAAGGCCCAACCCTGCGATTGAACCGACTAAAGTTGCGGCAAGTGGAACTAACATCATATCAAGCGGCGTTTTACCGGTTAAGTATTTACCAACTAAGGCAGCAATTAATCCGGCAGCAACGGCACTAATAGGTTGACCAGTTGTAAAGACCCCGTTTCCAGCTACTTGTGCCATTTGATTACCCGTTGCGGTTGCGGCATGAACGCCGGATGAAATGAAGTAAACGGCGTTTGCGCCAACAGTTGAGGCAATCATGGAACTAAACAGGACCAGTGTGTTGGTTTTTAATTGTGAGGCCACGGCGGCACCGAATGCTGGAGCTAAGAGCCACTGAGCAATTGAGCCGATTTGATGTAATTGTGGCCAGTTCACGAAGTTGGCAATGGTTTGGGTTAATAATCCAACCCCTAACATAACTAGGACGGCGTTTGAGACACCGGCTGAAACTAAGTATACGTAATCTTTGACTGTCAGTTTTTCTACTGGCTTATTTGCTTCTGTATCCATTGGCATTACCTCGCTTTTTATAATTATAATTGCATGAGAACTAAATGATAAAAATGAAATTGTTATCATTTAACCATCTTGACACGCCAATGTCAACACCTGATTTAAAATTGATTGATAACCAGCCGAATTAATGGCGTTAAATTGCTACCATGCTGGCGCTATCATCGTTGATACCACTGATTAATCAATTCAACTATTAGTTTGGAAAAAAGTTCCGAATTTATTTTTGCTGTTTTCACATCTTCTCCATTTTGGCTCTCATAATTTCCGAGTGATTTGATGAGAATTTTATCATAATTCAAAATTTCTTCATTTCGGGGATTCCCTCCTAATCAACAGCCGGCAAATTCTAACAAATCCATCATGGCCTAACGGATTATATGATATAATCGATTTATTATTAAATAAAGAATGGAAGTGGACTCATGACAAAAGTTGCGATCGTCACCGACAGCACAGCAGCCCTTTCAGATGATACTGTTCAGAAAATGGCCAACGTGTTTGTCGTCCCGATTGTCGTGAACATGAACGGGATCACGTATCGCGAAGGTATTGATATTACCAACGAACAATTTTACACAGCGTTGGCGAAGGCCAAACAATTGCCGACGACGGCGCCACCAACACCAATGGAAATGCTGAAAGTGTATGATAATTTAGCCAATCAGGGATATGATGACATCATTAGCATCCATCTCACTTCCGGCATTACCGGCTTCGTCAACAATCTCACCACCGTTGTCCGGGGCTACACCAATGCCAACGTCCACGTCTACGACTCACACATTACCATTGAGCCGATGGGCTATCTGGTCAAATACGCATCAATGTTGGCTCACCAAGGACTTGAAGTTACCGACATCATCGACCATTTGGATCGTATTCGAGCGACGATGGATGAGTATTTCGTTGTCGATGACTTAAAAAATCTCGTTACTGGCGGTCGGCTGACCAACGCGGCCGCATTTGCCGGTGGCCTGCTACGAATTAAGCCGATTCTCACGTTAAATGAGAAGTACCAAATTGAAGCAATCGGCAAGATTCGCACAATGAAAAAAGCACTCAAACATTTAGAGGATGAATTTAACCAGCAATATCAGAAGCTGGACTATCCGATTCACGTCATGCTAACGGGGACCAATAATTTGCCTGCCGTTAACAAATGGTGTGCGGACATGAAACCAAAGTATCCAAACGCCAGCTTCCAAGTTGGTCAAATTGGTCCGGTTGTCGGCACCCATTTAGGGTCGAATGCATTTGTCATACTTTGGTGTAAACAAGTCCCTGAATTATAGGTTTAACCGCGTTAGGTATTAACCTTCACGTAAGGTATAATTGACTTATTACACATGATGTAACCGATTGAAGGGAGAAATTTCATGCTTAGTTATTTTGCGCTTATTACCCTGGTTAAGCTGTCAGGTTTACTCATTCCGTTTATCTGGCTGTTGATTATCGCAGATCGCCGGGGTCGCTTGTATGGAACATTAGCCATCGTGCTGATGTTTATCGTGAGCTATATCAATACGTACTTTAATTTACCGGATCTTGCCTACCCGTCATTGATTGACGGCTGGCTGATGTGGTTCATTGCCGGAATGATTATCGTCGCAGCCTTACGCCGATTCCTCTATTCGCCAAACGCCGCCGTTGCCCGCACCAAGACTCAAAGCGGCGTTGTCGGGCAAATCGTTGAGCGGTTTACCGGCACCTTTGGCTGGATTGGTAAAATCGCCATGGCAGTTGTCATTGCCGTGATTGTCTTCATTATATTAGGCAGCATCACGTCGCTGGTGACGCAAATGAATCCCCGTCCTGCCGTTCAATCCATCAAAACGGATATGAACGATGACACCAAGAACGCGCCAATGCCCGTCATTAAAAATAGTGCTGAAACACCGGTTGTTAACGCGCCTCAAACGATTTCAACCGATATGAACAACTCGTTGAACAGTTTTAAAAATTCCAACGTATACGACCTCAATCACATGCGGGTTCAGATGTTCAAAGGTAAGATGATCTACGTTGCCCCCGTTGAATTCTCCGGTGGTTTCTGGCGTTACATTCACTACCTAAAGGTCCCGGGGTATTTCAGAACAAATGCGACGGATAAAAACGCCGATCCAAAATTTGTCGCCAAACCAATGAAGTACACCCCAAGTGCCTACTTTAACAACGATGCCGACCGCCGGATCAGCGCCCACAGTTTGGGCTACACCATGGTCGGGGCAACCGCACAGCTTGAAATTGATGATAACGGCACTCCTTACTATGTGCGGACACTTGCCAAACCAATTTCATACCTGAATCGAAATTATGATTACAGCCACTACAAAGTTGCCGTCTTAAACACAATTACCGGTAAAGTAAAAGTTTATTCACCAAAGAAAGTTCCAAAGTTCGTTGATATCGCCGTCACACCTGAATTTGTCAGCCAAGAAGTGTCACTCTTTGGTCGTTATCGTCACGGATTCTGGAATGCGACCAGCTTTGGTGGCCACAGTGGCGTTATGAAGCCAACGACTGCCGGAACTGAGGGTGGCGATAAGCTGACGCCTTATGCTTACAAGGGCCGGGTTTACTACTTCACCGGAATGACCAGTGTCAACGAGCATCAAAGTTCAATTCTGGGCTACACGTTCGTGGATGCCCGAACCAACACGCTTCATTACTACCGTGAGCACGGAAACGTGATGACACCTGAGCGGGCGATCTCTTACGCCCAGCAGGATATCAACCCACAGAACTACCGAGGAACCTTACCACTGCTCTATCGAATCAACGGTGATCCAACTTGGGTAGTTTCGATGCTTGATCGGGATAATAACTCGTTTATGAAATACGTCTACCTGCTTGCGGACGGTAACAACCAAAGCGGCACCTACGCCATTGGTGATGATGCCCAAAGCACGTTGGCCATCTTTGAACAACGAGTTGAAGCCAAGACTGGCGTGGCAGCCAGCGTTCCAACCAGTAAAACCATCTCAGGAACCATCAACCGAGTTGTCAGAACCAATGATAGCCTGCTGTTTATTCTAAAGAATAACAACCAAGTTTATAAAATTGATACAACCGCGAAGAATTTCAACCCATTACTCCAGTTCATCGCTGAAGGTGATCGGGTAAGTTTCAAGGCTGAAACAATTACCGGCAACAGTTTAGCAACCGCAAACGTTTCGCTTTCGACGTTTAAAGATGCTTCACTGAGTGCTAAGAAATAGCGATTAGTTAAAAAGTCCCCATCAAAAGCCAGTGCACAACCGGCTTTTGATGGGGACTTTAGTATTTATATTTGCATTCGCTGTTTCAAAAACTTATCATGTTCCAACTTCTGCGCCCAAATGTTAATCAGCAAGGAAATCATCATCAAGATCAACGACAGCCACATAATGTTATGAAGCCCGTTAAACAATATTACCCGCATTTGCGGCAACAAGTGGTGTGGTAATGCGCCACTGCTGGATGCGTCACTTAACTCGTTCATCATCTTCATCGTGATTGAACCGCCGGACTTGCTAACCCCATCACGTAACGCGTTGTTCATGATGATACCGAAGATCGAAGCCGTAAACGTCTGGCTTAACATCCGTATCAAAAAACTAAACGACGTTGCGATTGGGATATCAGTTGGATCGGCATCTTGTTGAACCTTAACCTGCAGCTCATTGAAGCACGCCCCATTACCAAAACCTTCAAAAGCCCCGGCAATCAGCAAGACCCAATAGGGTGTCTGCACGCCGGAAATCACCATGATGATAAACGAAATCATCAGCATGATAATCCCCATGGCAATCACCCGTTGTGGCGACAAGAAGTTTCGAATTGGCGCAACAATTTCTGATCCCAGAAAATCCGTAAAGGCGCCAGGAATCTGAGTGGCCCCACCAATTAAGGCCGAGGTTGCCAATAACCCCTGGGCCCACATTGGACTATAAATCAGAAAAGCGATAAATGCTCCCCAAATCAGCGTAAACAGGACAAAATCAATCATCAATGGCAAGTTCTTAAATAAGCGGCTTGGAATAATCGGGTCATCAACCTGCTCCTCGAGTACCGCCATGACAACTAATACCACAATCGCAAATCCAATCACTGTCAGAACAAGCAAAAGGTTGGCATTTCCAATCATTTCAATTCCGGCAAGCAGGCTGACTAATCCGACGGTCATCATGATCGCGCCTCGATAATCAACTGCTCGTGTTTGCCGAGTTTCATGACTGACTTTATAATAAATTTGAACCAGGATAATTGAAATCAGGCCAATTGGGACGTTTAAGTAAAAGACCCAGTGCCAACTAAATGTGTCGACGATATATCCGCCAACCAATGGACCAATGATCGTTGCCATACTGTAACTGGCAGAGACAAAGCCAAGGACCTGCATTCGTTTGCGCGGATTTTGATACATTTTGGCATAGATAATGTAGGGTAGCGAAACGGTTCCGCCATTCCCAATTCCCATCAACGTTCTGGCGAGAATTAAAAAAACAATGTTGGGCGCCATCCCCTGTAAAAATGACCCAATGACAAATAGTGTTGCGGCCAACTGATAGCTGCGTTTATTGCCAATGTGCTCACCTAATTTACTCCATAAAGGTGTACTAACCGCAGTCCCAAGCAAAAAGACGGCGACAATCCACCCCATTAATTCAATTCCGTGGAGATCGGATATAATAGCTGGTAATGCAGTATTGATGGTTGTGTTATCCAGCCCACTCATTGCGTTTGATAGCAACAGCGCACAGGTCACAATCAGGATATCGCGTTTAGACAAGGTATTCTCCTCTTTCTTAATAAAAGTCACTCTTTCTATAGTACAACTTTTATGGCTGAACAAGAAAGGAAGAATTGAAATCACTTTGAATTAAGTGATGAAACATTTAGGAATGTTATTCGGTTCTATCTCCTTAATTTCAATAGTAAAGCCAGTCTTACGCATCCATTTTTGACTTCAGATCGGTCGTGTAATAGACAAAAAATACCCCGACAAGTAGAGATGACCTTTACTTGCCAGGGTATTATTTTACTCTGAACGAATTTAATTTACTTCACGGCATCAATCACAAACAGCTTCGAATTAAAGTCAGCTGACTGATCCGTTCCGTGGGTTTCATGCAGAATATCACTCACGAAGAGTCCGGCGTTCATCAGCTCATCGCCGTAAAATTGTTCATTGCCGCCATTAACCGTGTACTTGGTGTCAGGATCAAGTCCTTCGAGATACAGGCGGATATAACCGGTATTTGGTCGATTCAAAATCTGGTATCGGGCAGCAATTGCGTGCTGTTTGTCATCACTCACGACTTCCCAGCTCATTACGTTGCCACCGTTGGCAAATGGATTATCGATTCGATAGAACTTACCGAACTGGAAGAGTTGTCGGTGTTCCTTGTAAAACGCGGTCTGTTCTTTAATCTGTTGCTGTTCTTCGGGCGACATCTTGGTAATATCCAACTCGTAACCAAAATCACCAAAGTAGGCAACAGCCGCACGGGTTTTCAACGATGTAATCCGGCCAACCTGATCGTTAGGGACTGCCGAAACGTGAGCCCCCATCATCATTTGTGGGTAACCGTATGAGGTGCCAAACTGAATCAACATCCGCTCAACGGCATCGGTATCATCGCTAGTCCAGGCTTGTGGCGCATAATACATCATTCCCAAGTCAAACCGGCCACCACCTGATGAGCAGGATTCAAACAACACATCCGGGTAAGCTTTTACCAAGCGATCATAAAGTTGGTAAACACCCAGAATGTATCGGTGCGGCATTTCCAGCTGATCAGCAGCACGCAAGTGAGGACTATACGTCTCAGTAATATTGCGGTTCATATCCCACTTGATATAATCCAGCTTGGTTAAATCAATGATTTTGCTCATTGCATCAAAGAGGTAGTCCACCACTTCCGGTCGGGTCATATCAAGAACAAACTGTTGCCGTTCCGGCGATGCATGCCGTCCGGGTGCGTTGATCAACCAATCCGGATGCTCTTTGTACAATTCACTGTCAATTGAAATCATTTCCGGCTCAAACCACAAGCCGAACTTCAATCCCAAGTCGTGGATTTTTTGGGTAAAGGTGCCAAAGCCACTCGGGAATTTTGGTTCATTCACAAACCAATCCCCTAATGAACTGTCATCGTTATTTCTGTGACCAAACCAACCGTCATCCAGGACAAACATTTCCAGTCCCAACTTCTTGGCCGTAGTCGCAAAGCTCAGTAACTTATCTTCATCAAAGTCCATGAAAGTAGCTTCCCAATTGTTAATGAGCGTTGGTCGCTGCTCATGGGCAAAGCGCTGATTAACCAAATGATTCTGATAGAAAACGCCCATTTGCTGGCTTAGTTGGTTCATTCCGGCATCTGTGTAACTCAAGACCGCTTCAGGTGTCTGGAATTTGTCACCAGGCTTGAGATTCCAAGCAAACTCTTCTGGATTAATTCCGACCAGTACGCGGCTGGCATCATATTGGTCAACTTGGACCTGATCGGAAAAGTTGCCGGAATAAACCAGATTGAAGCCAAAGACCGAACCGCTGGCATCATCAGTGTTGGGCCGAGCCAACATCACAAATGGATTTTGTTGATGACTGGACGTCCCACGAAGACTGCCGATGCTTTGAACACCAGAGCGAAGATGCGTTCTGATCATGTGTCGTTCACGCGACCAGGCCCCCGAGAACTGGATGAAATCATAATCTGCATCCGGTAAATCAAGTTGGGCACTGGCAGCTGAATTCAAAGTTAATTTTTCGTTTCCCTGGTTTTGGAACTCCGCACTGCGGATAATGACATCTTGATGAGGAAAAATCGTGTAGTTCAGGTGCATCACGAGCCCCAGCAATTGATCTCTCAACGCAATGGTTAATGTCTGGGCATCATCATGATTGTCGTCAAACGTGGACGGAAGCCCCGCCAAACGCTTCTTGCCATCAACCAATTCGTAACTTTCATACTTGAATTCAGTAATTCGGCTGCCATTTTCTTGGGTAACTTGATAAGCCGGGTAACGGAAGTCCCCTTTCCCCAAGCTGGCATATTCCTGCTTGAGTACTTGCGGTTGAACATCCTTATGATCAAGGCGCCAAACTGTGGCAGCATTATGCCACTCTTTTGTCGTCAAGTTATCATAGGAAGGCTTCGAGTGAACCCGTTTGCCATAATAAACCTGGCCAAGTTCCCCATTTTCCATTACGCGAAAGATATAACTGGTGTGGTCCGTCTGTAAATGAAACAGAAGATTCTGATCCTCAATTCTAATTGCCACGTTTATCAATCCCTTTTCAGTGTTTGTTAAGCGTTATTTTTGATCATCGTTATCGTCTGAAGCTTCCGGTGTCGATAATGTGAGTAAATCGTCACCATGAGTAATATCACCGGATTCAACGACGTAATTAAAGTCCTTGATGTCCTTGTAATTATTAATCACAACCATCACAGTATCATCGTAACCAGCCTTCTTAATTGCCGGATCCCAGAATTCAATCAATTCTTGGCCTTGCGAAACGTGTTGGCCCTTTTGAACATACTGAACAAATCCGGTCCCACGCATTTCAACCGTGCCAATTCCGATATGAATCAAAGTTAGGATGCCATTATCCGAACGCAAGCCAATCGCGTGTCGGGTTGGGAAGGTTGCTTCAACCGTTCCGTCAAATGGCGCGTAAACTTTGCCATCCGTTGGTTTAATGGCAAGTCCTTTACCCATCGTACCGGAGGCAAAGTTCTTGTCAGAAACTTCTGATAATTTGAGCATAGAACCACTGATTGGTGCCTTGTAAGTTGTTTCTTTGGCAACTTCTTTGGCAATATCAGCCATTGATTCCTCACCATTCGTTTCCAAATGCTCATTCCAAGTCTTCTCAAGTTCATCAACAATCTTGGCGTGTTCTTTTTCATCCAAAGTAACTTTCTTGAAGAAGATGAACGTTCCACTCAAAATCAGAATCGCTGGAACGCCGAACATAAACATCTTGAAGATAATTTGACCGCGAGTGGTAATATCACTTGCAGTCGCACCGGCGGTCATGCCGGCCATAACAGCGGCAATTCCGACAACCCAGTTAGAAAGCGCACCACCTAATTTGTCAAGCAGCGGCCGAACAGCCAAGGTTAAGGATTCATCACGGTGCCCAAATTTCAACTGACCGTATTCAACGGAATCACTTAAAATCATCAAAACAACCAAGAAGATAAGTGGTTGTGGAATGTAGAAGAGAATTGCGGCGAGCAGAACTAGTGGTAATGATGTTCCCGCAAAGGTGAATAAGATAATCGCAACTACCATGATACTAATTGATAGGAAGAAAACATTACGACGACTGTATTTTTGAGCCAATGGTGGGAATAGCAATACTGAAATAACACCAATCACCATGTTCAATGATGCCAATACAGAGAATTCGCCAGGCTTTCCAATGATGTACGTGAAGTAGTAAAGTTCCAAAGAGTTGGTAATGGCAATGCCTGAAGTGTACAGGCCATATGTCAGCGATAACCACATTAACTGGTCATTTCGTGCCAAAACCTTGAACACGTCACGCATCCGAGTCTTTTCAGTATTCTTACGAAGCAATGAATCATTTTCTTTAGTTCCCATGGCAACAACAACAGCTGATAACCATGAGATCAAACCAATGATGGCACCAAATGCAAACCAGCCTCGCATGTCACCTTGGCCGTGGTTGGCATTGATTGAGAAGAAGACAACCAGTGGCATTACGATCACACCCACGATGTTGGCACCAATGTTTGAGCCGACACGGGCATAGGTTGCCGTCTTTTCACGTTCAGCTGAATCAAACGAAATTGCTGGAATCATTGACCAGAAACCAACATCTTTAAATGAATAGAAGATATCCATGGTGATGTACAAAACAGCAAAGATCAAGAGATAAAGCAATGGGTTTGATTGGTTCAAGCCACCCATGTTGGTGAATAAAATAGCTAATGTAATCGAACCGATCGTCCCACCAGCGAGGATCCAAGGTTTAAAATGGCCCCACTTGGTTTCAGTATTATCGATCGTATTTCCAATAAATGGATCAATTGCCAACTCAACAAATCGCAAGAGCGAAATAATCGTTGTAATCCAGAAAATCATTTTATCGTTTTGTCCACCCGCACTCTTGTCGAACAAGTGAGAGGTAACAAACATGATAAAGTATGTTGACAACGTCGCATAGAACATGTCATGACCGAACGCACCAAATGAGTACGACAGTCGTGAAGTCAGCCTGCGACCAGTTGTAACAGTGTTGTTACTTGCCATAAATTTCTGCCTCCAAAAATAAATTTTAAAAAATAATTGCTATCTAGAATGTAAACGTTTACAGTTAAATTGTCAATTAATTTTATTAAAACTGTGGAAATATTTATTAAAACATTTAATCGCATTTAAGTGTCTTAACTTTTGTAATTGAGGAGTGAATGAACATGGCTACAATCAAGGACATTTCTAAGCTGGCGCATGTCTCGCCGGGAACAGTATCGCGTGCGCTCAGCCCCGAAAAAAGTGAGTATGTTGCCAAGCAAACGCGCGATAAGGTCCGCCAAGTCGCAGACAAATTGGGCTACAAATATTCGCTGGAACCCAAACAATCTAAAAATCAGCTTAATTTTGTGTTGATGACGACTTTAAGCTTGGAAGAAGAAACGCGCGACGAATATTGGCGCTTTGTTCGCCGTGGCGTTTACGAAGCGGCAAATTCCCGCCACATTAACATCGCCCGTGTGATCCGACCAGATAAAAGTATTGATCCACACCGATTTGCAGAGTACGATGCGGTCATTATTGTCGGTACAATTTCACAAGCCGCCATTAAAACCATTAAAGCGGTTAACCCCAATTTGGTCGTTGTCGACAGCGGCAGTTATGACCATGACCAAATCGATATTGTCGACACCAATTTGGCTGAATTAACGACCCATGCACTTGACGAAATGGGCCGGATCAGCCAATCCATCGCCTTTATTGGCGGCAACCGACATGAGGTTGACATAGACGGCAAATCCGGCGTCATTGTCGAAGATGCCAGAACCGGTGCTTATAAAAAATGGTGTCAAGATAACAACCGAACCCCCATCATTAAGCTGACTGATTGGACCGCGAAGCAATCGATGGATGCAACGGATGCGCTATTAGGTCAATACGGGCACAAAATCGATGGTCTGATAGTGGCGTCGGACCCGCTATCAATCGGCGTCATGAAAGGGCTGGCCAAACACAATGTGGTTCCAGGCAAGGATCTCAAGCTCATTAGTTACGATGATCTCGAGTTTGCGTCCTATCTAACACCGTCATTGACGAGCATTTGGCTGCCGAAAGTCGAATTAGGTTATGCGGCCGTCCTGCATGCCGAAACACTTGTCAATTTCCCGCGAAATTGGCATACCCGAAACATCATTCCCGGAAAATTCCACTACCGGGAAACCTTCCAAAAGCCCTGATTACTTCTTGCCGATTCCGAGCTTATCCTGTTGTGGCACGATAATCCGTTTCCAAATTGCCTTTAAAATGATGTATCCAAAAATCACGCCAACCAGTGCACTTAAGAAGAAGCTGGGAATAAACAGGTATACAGCACCGGTTGTGCCCATCAGCCACTGCGCAATCGGATAGGCGACAATCGCCCCTAAAATGCCCGTTCCAATTAATTCTCCCAGGGCCGCTACAATCAGCTTTTGCGTTTTCTGGAACAGCCAGCCGACGCAAAAGGCCCCAATCATACTGCCGGGAAAGGCCAAGACTGTCCCGGTTCCCAATAAATTTCGAATCAGCGACGTTATGAATGCTTGGGTAACCGCCCACCACGGCCCCACCAGCACGCCCGACACCAAGTTAATCAAATGCTGCATCGGGGCCACTTTGGCAACTCCGACCGTAAATTCAAACATACTGCCGCCAACGACGCCAATCGCCGACAAAATTGCAGTTAAGACCATTTTATAGGTCGTATGATTCCGCATATAAAAACCTCCCTTTGTTTGATAACAAAAGGAGGCCTTTTTCGCTGTAAAAACATCTTTCCTACGCTGGCGCTAACCAGATCAGGTTCGAAGGGTCCGTGAATGAATTCCGTCTCAGCCAAATGGCTCCCCTAATGTTATCTTGGTATTCAATTAAGTTCATAGTCCATTATAACGGATAAACAACGAGTTGTCGGCGAACACAGTTTTAAGATTTAACACGTTCCCTGACAGCCTGGTTGACCGCCGTAATCACTTGGTCGATCGGCATCTGCTGACCCGTCCATTCCAAAAAAGATCCGGCAGCTTGATTAACCAGCATCCCAATCCCATTGTATGTATGGCTCCCCTGTTTTGCGGCCGCTTTAAGAAACGGCGTCTCTAATGGAAAGTAGATAACGTCCACGACCACGTGCTGAGGGCCAAACTGTTGCATCACTTCATCTGTCACTGGACTGGCCTGGTCACCGGCCATCCCGATGTTGGTCGCATTGACAACAATTTGACTGGCCGCAATTGGCCGTTGCATGTTGACAATGTCCTCATATGGAAACACCGAAACGACATCCGACCAATTCTCCAGCTGTGCTTTAAGTGTGGCAAAGGTCGCATTGTGGCGTTTAAAGACATAGATCTTTTTGACGCCGGCATCGATCGCCGCTGAGATAATCGCCCGGCCGGCACCGCCAGCTCCTAAAACGGTCATTGTTTTATCTTCAAGTCTCACGTTTTCTTGTTTTAGTGCATCAACGAATCCTTGGCCATCAGTGCTGTCACCCACTAAGTGACCGTTGCGATTGACAACCGTATTAACCGCGTGCAGGCGTTCGGCTCTGGGCGTGATTTCGTCTAAGAAAGCAATGACATCGGTTTTGAGTGGCATCGAAAGATTAAAGCCGCCAATATCCATAACGCGCATCGCATCCAAAGTAGCCGCAAGGCCATCAGAAGTCACATCAAACGCCAAATAGGCGCCGTTAATCCCGGAGACTTTAAAGCTGGTGTTATGAATTAGCGGCGACAAGCTGTGGGCTGCCGGATGTGCCAAAAAGCCAAATAATTTTGTGTGTCCATCAATCATCTGATTACCTCCACCTATAGTTGAATGAATAAATGTGTCCGAATTGCCTCAACCACTTCCAATGGAGACAGATTATCGGTTGCCACTCGGAAATCACTTACTTGTTCATATTTACGGTCACGCTGCCCTTTTAGATCAACCAAGCCATCCAGTCCCAGCTGTTTGGCAAGCGGCCGATCCGTGTCATCTTTGAGACGATTAAAAATGGTTGCCGGCAAAACATCCAGCAACACGACTGGAACATCACTTTGTTTGAGCATCTCAAAATTGTTGGGTTGAATTGGTGTGCCACCGCCAGTCCCAAGAATGCCGTCATCATCCATTGCGGCTTCCAGCGCCTGGTGCTCTAATTGACGAAAGGCAGCTTCTCCTTCTTCGGCAAAAATCTGTTTGATTGACTTGCCTGCATTTGCGACCACGATATCATCCAGATCATGGTAAGGAACCCCAATTTTGGCGGCCAACAAATGACCAACCGTCGTCTTGCCGCTACCCATAAATCCAACTAATATTGCTCTCATAAGCCCACTCCCTATTCGTCTAATGATTTGCGAATCTTCTGTGCCTTGGTAAACGTGGCAATAATTTTCTCTTCATTTCGGCTTGAAATCGCCTGCTGAAATTCAGTCAATTCTCGCTTAAAATCGGCAATTTCTGAACTAATTTCCTCAGAATTGCTCATCATAATGGCCGTCCACATTTTCGGATCCGATGCCGCGATTCTGGTGGTACTTTTAAAGCCACCGGCGGCTGCGGTCAAGCCAACCGGATCATTACCAACGCTATCGGCGACGGTGTTTACCAAAGTCGCCGCAATGACATGCGGTACGTGACTCAGTTCGCTAACCAGTTTGTCATGGGTTTGCGCGTCAATCATCGTCCAATCAACATTGCCAGCCTTCATCAGTTTCTGAAATTCGGAAAGTTGCTGCTTGGTTTGTGAACCGGTTACCAGAAAGTATTTAGAACCGGAGAACAACTGTGTTGTCCCGTTTTGAGCGCCGACCAAATGCGATCCAGCCATCGGGTGACCACCTAAAAATCCAATTCCTTGTCTGCGTAAATTTTCGGCCGCTTGCATCACTTCAACCTTGGTACTGCCGACGTCAGTCACTAACAGGTTTGACTTTAATGAAAGATGCGCCAGTGTTTCAATTTGCGCGATAATCACCGACACCGGTCCGGCTAACACAATGACGTCTGCTTTTGGTGCTGCTTGAGAAAAGGGTTCGTGCTTGTTGATAATTTGCCGGCTAAGTAAAAACGCCGCCGCATCATCATCCGGATCAGCCCCAATAATCTCAACGTCCGTTTGACTTTCTCGCATAATTCGCGCGATTGAACTGCCGATTAGCCCCAAGCCGCTGATTAAAACCATTGTCATTGTGTTGACCTCCTATATTAGTGTCGCTAAATCATCAAAGAACTGCGGGTACGAAATGTTGATACTGTCAGCGCCCTTGAGGGTCAATGGTTCCTTGACGAGCAGTGCCGCAACTGCCAAAACCATACCAATTCGATGATCACCATGACTATCCAAATGCGAATCAGTGACGTGCCAAGGCTGACTGCCGTCGATGATAAAACCGTCCGGCAAATCTTTAATCGCAATTCCCAACTTGGTAAATTCATCGACAATTGCCGCGATTCGATCCGTTTCCTTAACTCGGAGCTCACCTGCGCCGGTGACTTTGCTGACGCCATTTGCCTTTGCTGCTAACAGGGCGACCAATGGCAATTCATCAATGACTGCCGGAATTTCATCGGCGCCAATTTCAACCGGCTTTAAGTCCGCAGATTCAACCGTCAGATCCGCAGTCGGCTCGCCTGAGTGATTCTCGTGGCTCAGCGTGATCTGTCCGCCCATCCGCTTTAAAATGTCGTATAGCCCCGTTCTGGTCTCATTCATCCCCACATTCGTGAGTTTCACTTTCGAATGTGGCACCAGGCTGGCCGCCGTGATAAAAAATGCGGCTGAAGACATGTCGCCTGGAACGTTAAGGGTCAGACCAGTCATCGTTGGGTTCGGATGAACCGTAATCGTAACGTCGTCGGCTTCAGTTTCAACCTTGGCACCAAATGCCTTTAACATGATCTCAGTGTGATTTCGAGTTGGCTGCTTTTCAACAATTGTTGACGTCCCGTCGGCTTGCAACGCCGCTAAAATCAGTGCGCTTTTGACTTGAGCACTGGCAACTTTGAGGTGATAATCCACCGCATGTAAGGATTTCCCGTTAATCATCGCTGGTAGATGGCCATCGGTCACCCGAATGTCGGCTCCCATTTCGCCTAAGGGATCACTGACCCGTTTCATTGGCCGTTTAGATAACGATGCATCCCCAACTAATTTTGTTTGAAACTTTTGCCCAGCCAGTAACCCCATTATCAACCGGGTTGTTGTGCCGGAATTTCCCATATCCAACGCATCGGCCGGCTGCTTCAGTCCATGAAGGCCGACGCCTTTAATTGTGACGGTTTCGCCGTCGCGCTCAATTGGAACGCCTAACTGTTGAAATGCTTTTAAAGTTGATAAACAATCTTCAGCTGTCAAGAAATGACGCAGGATTGTGGTCCCCTGGCTGATTGCACCGAACATAATGCCCCGATGAGAAATACTTTTATCACCCGGAACTGCCAGTTCGCCGTGCAGTCCTCCCTGGAGGTTTCCTTGAAGTGCTTGATTAGTTTGACTTTTAATATTGACCATTGGAACCTCCTAGAATTGTTTGATTTCTTCGCGGTATGCCGTCAGTTGCTCCTGCAATCGCTGCACGTTATCCGCATCAAATTTATCCGTCAGTGCTTTGGCAAGTTCAATGGCGACCACACTTTCGATCACGATTGAAGCCGGCACAATTGCCGTGGTGTCGGAACGCTCGACACTGGCTTTTTTGACTTCCTTCGTTTGAATATCAACGCTTTGAAGGGGTTTATATAGCGTCGGAATTGGTTTCATCGCTGCTTTGACAATAATTGGCATGCCATTGGTCATTCCGCCTTCAAATCCGCCCAAGTGATCGGTGTTTCTGTAGAAACCGTCTTCTTTATCCCAATCAATTTCGTCCATGACTTGGCTGCCGAAGCTGGTCGCAGCTTTGAAGCCGTCGCCAATTTCAACCCCCTTCATCGCATTAACGCCCATCACTGCCGCAGCCAGCTTGCCGTCCAATTTGGTATCCCAGCTGATATAACTACCGAGTCCGGCTGGAACATGAGTGGCCACCACGCGGATAATGCCGCCCAGTGTGTCCCCATCTTTTTTTGTCTGGTCGATCAATTCGTGAATGTCGTCCACTTTTGATTGGTCAATCATTCGAAGGTCGTTTTGGCTAATTTCGGATTCGATCTTTGAGACGTCCAACTCTTGGTTGTCATCAGTCGAAATCTGGCCAATTTGTTGAACATAGCCAACGATGTCGATGCCAACCTGGGCCAATAGCTGCTTACAAACCGCTCCGACAGCCACTCTAATAGCGGTTTCTCGTGCTGATGAGCGTTCCAAAACGTTTCGCAAATCTTGGTGGCGATACTTCATCCCACCTACCAGATCCGCGTGACCTGGACGGGGACGTTCGACTTTTCGCAAGGTATTCTCGGCCGTCTCTGGGCTTACCGGATCCATAATTTGATTCCAGTGAGCGTGATCCCGATTTTGGACCACCATCGAGATTGGCGATCCCAGCGTGATACCGTGGCGAACCCCGCCGGTAATTGTGACCTGGTCGTGTTCAATCTTTTGTCGGTTACCGCGGCCATAGCCACCTTGGCGCTTTTTCAACTGCTCGTTAATGGCGTCAACGTCCAAATGCAATCCGGAAGGCACGCCCTCAATAATTCCGGTTAATTGTGGTCCGTGTGATTCTCCAGCCGTTAAGTAATTCATTAGTCATTCTCCTTTATGTCGTTGTCAGTTGCGTCATCCCCAGCTAAATCATGCTGATAGTCGCGGGAATTTTTCAAGATTTCTTCAAAAATATTTCGTAAGTATTTTTCGGTGGTGGGGTCTGGATCAAGTGAGACAACCCTTTCCAGCACCTGCTGTTCGCGCCCGCTGTCAAGGACTGGTAGGTCGGCTGTTTCTTTAATCTTGCCAATCAAAGCCGAGGTCTGAAATCGTTGTCTCAGTAAATCGATTAGTTTCTCATCTATCTGATTAATTTGATTTCGCGCCGCTGTGATCGCCTCGCTATCATCAATTGATGGTCTTGAAACGTGATTTGTCATTATGAACACTCCTTTTCCATGAAAAAAACCAGCTAGATAAAGTCTCCAGCTGGTTTACAAAATTCGTAAAGAATGATAACTTACCCAGCCAGACTATAACGTCTAGTGGGCTCAACAAAGCATTGACTCTGCACCACTTGGACGCGAACGCTCAATTTGCGTCCGCCTCGAAAGCGGACACTACTTAAAGTAGGCATAGTCAAAATAATAGGCTGTTTGAGTTGCAGGTTGCTTTGTCATAATTATCAATTCCTCTCGTAAAAGTTGTATTCATTAAAACATATTAGAAATTATTCGTCAACCCTAATAATTTACTCATTGGATTTTAATTCCGAAATATTTCCGGATATCTAAATTGCGGCACTAACTTGGTTCGACATTTGTGGTTGCTTACTTGCCTCAACACCAGCCTCTGCGTGAACTTTGGTGCCATTTTGATAAACGTCTTTGTCATGTTGGATCACGCTAATATCATCAATCGGATTTTCCTGCATTGAAATAAAATCGGCATAGTTGCCGGCGGCGATTTGGCCGTACTCATCGTCAACATGCATTGCTCGGGCACAATTGATAGTCGCCGAGTCAATTGCTTGTGCAGGGGTCATCCCGGCCTTTTCAACGTATAATTCCATCTCATAGGCACTTTCATTTCGAAAGCCATTGTAAGGTGTTCCGGCATCCGTCCCCATTGCAATTGGAATTCCAGACTGAACGGCTTTCGTAATGCTTGCAAAATGCTTCTTGATATTCACGATCACTTTTTCACGGGCCCAATCCGGTACGGTATTTTCACCATATTTATAGATGGCGTACATTGCGTTCATCGTAGGAACAATCACTGTTCCGTGGGCTTTCATCATTTCGATGGTCTCATCATCAATATCGAAAGCATGCTCGATGGTATCGAAGCCAGCTTCAACCGCTTCTTTGACCCCGGCATTGCCCTGAGCATGGGCTGCAGCCGTCTTTCCTTTGTGATGTGCCTCAATGACGGCCGTTTTGGCTTCTTCAGACGTAAATTGAATATCATCGGGAGTCTCACCATTTTTAAGAACGCCACCGGTAACCATCATTTTGATGTTATCGACACCGTTTTTCATTGCCTGGCGAACACCTTTTCTCACTTCATCTACGCCATCAACTTCATAACCGCCGCCGGAGCCATGACCGCCCGTAATTGAAAATGCTTTTCCGGATGTCATAACCTTGGGGCCTTTAATCCATCCCTTTTCCTGCATCTTTTTAACTTCGATATCAATATCATAGGCCGCACCCACGTTTCGGATGTAAGTAATGCCATGATTAATGGCGTCTTCCATATTTCTGACAGCAAACATCGTGTTAAATTCACGGGAGTCTGAGTGGCGTTGCTCCTTGCCATCGTTCCACCAATATGTTGGAATACTGGTGATGTGAGTGTGAGCGTTCATGATCCCAGGCATGACGAACCGGCCATGCATATCGGAAACTTCATCAATCACTTGATTTGTGGAACTACCGTTGCCTACTTCCACAATTTTTCCGGTATCGGTGTCAACGACCATATGCTGATGGGCGATGAAGTCCTGTTTTTCATGGTTGTAAATTGCGACATTCGTATAATTAATTTTTGTCATAATAACTCTTCCTTTCGATATAAAATACTTGGTTGCAGACTAACTGAGATGGAGCAGCTTTAGATTTCGTTAACTGGGATGCCATGGCAACCACCTCCTTAAGTGATATTTTTATGGTGCTCTACTGTTATCTAGATAAAACGTGTTTCGATGACCGCAAACAAGTTGCAGCGTCTAGTCCTGTGGACGACGCAACTGACGCTAACATATAAGCCGGTAGTTCGTCACACTCTCTAGTGAAACTTTGGATGTGGGGTGGCTTGGTTGCTCCAATGTTACCTAGATGAAAACGTGTTCCGACGACCCAGATGCTAACTTTTAAGACGGCTTTGATTCAAACCCAACCCCAGGGTTTAAACCAAATCCGCCTTAGAAACCGCATCTCCCGGGTCTCGTCACACTCTATTTCCAGTACGCATACTGCAACTTTCCTGATTGGCCAGACATTGCATCCCACTTCAAGCCACCGACCTTACTGTTGATCAAATGGGCCTGTGAGGCTTGATACGTTGGTGCGACTGCTGCAATTGACATCAACCGCTTATCGGCCTGCTTTTCAAAGTTCCATCGCTGTTCAGCGTTATATTTTGTCGTATCGTCGACCTTGTTCATCAGCTCATCGTATTTGGCATCTTTAAATTTCGAGAAATTAATCGCATTATTGCTCCGCATGCCGTCCAAGAAATTCTGAGCATCCGGGTAATCCGGCCCCCAGCCGACCGTACAAATATCAAAATCAGTTGAAAAGTCTCGAGTCACGTGGGTCGCATGTGGCACAGACACGATGTTAATCTCCAAGCCTTTTAGATTCTTGGAAACCGCGCCTTGAACGTATTCGGCCAGCTTCTTTTCGGTATCGGTGTCATCAACCAGGAAATCCAGTGACACTTTGTCCTTGCCGACTTCTGTTTGAGCCTTTGCCCAATACTTCTTGGCTTCAGTAATATTGGTTGGTGCTTGGTCGCCCATTTCTTTAGTGAAATCTTCACCAGTCTTTGGGTCCTTAGCATAGTTTTTGGGAACAATATTGTTTGCGGCAACAGAGCCATCTTGCAACACATCGTTGGCAAGTTGGTCCTGGTCGATCACCATACTGATCGCCTTGCGCAAATTCTCGTTTGAAGTCGCCTTCTTTTTATCATTAAAGTAAATATAGTTGTTTCGGCCGGTCTCTGTTACCACCAAATTTTTGTTGTTCTTGTTCTCTTTAACATATTGGCCGGTCAAGCTTGTCAGATCAATTTGACCGCCGTTAAACATGTTCTGTGCGGTATTGTTATCTTTGACCACCGTCACCTTAACTTCGGGAATCTTAACATTCTTGGCATCCCAGTAGTTCTTGTTTTTTTGGTATGTCCAAGAATCGTTGGACCCATTCCAGCCTTTAATCGTATATGCCCCGTTGGCCACGGTCGTCTTTGCACTGGTTCCATACTGACTGCCAAATTTTTTAATCGCAGCTGTTTGGATCGGGTAAAAGTTGGTAAACTCATAATTCATGAACGGCACCGGCTTAGTAACCTTAATGGTAAATGTCCGGTCATTAACGGCATGAATTCCAAGCTTACTTGGCTTCTGCTTGCCACTGTTAACTGCGGCAAAGTTTTGAATGTATTGAATTGAAGTCGTCTGCTGTGACTTTGTTTTGGGGTCGGCCTGTCGTCGAATTGAATTGACAAAATCAGCCGATTTAATTGGTGTTCCGTCCTGCCACTTGGCATTCTTTTTGATGGTAAATGTGTATTGGGTTTTGTTGTCAGTCGGTTTAACAACTTTTTCAACAACCCCTGCGGCAATCTTGTTGTCAGCATTCCTGCGGTAGATGCCCTCACTGACTTGGTCAATCACGGCACCCCCGTTTGTTTCAATTGATTTAGTCGGATCAATCGTCAACGGTTCTCCAGGGATCGTTATTTTTAAGGCCTTTTCGGCGCTTCCTGCACCTCCGCCAACTGCTGTCGACGCACAGCCGCTTAATAAGACAGCCATTACTCCAATAGCAACGCTAACGATGGCTGTAAATCTTATATCCTTAAACATAGCAATTCCTCCAATAATTATTTTTTGATGTCGATGAGAAAATACAAACGCGCTTGTGTCCATGAAACACAAAAAGCGCCCAATCAGAAGTTAAACTTCTAAAAGGACGCTTACACGCGGTACCACCTTCATTGTGAAATTGACATTTCACCTCTCACGTACGACCGGTCGACTCGGTATACGTTGGCGCTGTATTGGGCGCACCCTAGTGACTCTAAACGAATCACCGTGCTCAAAATTGACTTTAAGTAATTAAGAAATTACGCCTTCACAGATCACGACGCTCTCTTGGAATTTCTTAATACCGACTTCTCAATTTCTCTTAGCACTTTCTCATCGATATCTAATGGTGAGTAGCTTAACGAATCTAAAATCAATTGTCAACCGCTATTTTAAAATTAGTGAAAAATCTCAAAACCAATTTTGTTGCTCAAGGCCTTATAAATCAAGCTTTGAGTCCATAAAAACCGATTAAAAATATCTTTGATTGACTTACCTATGGCACAATGTGAAAATGATTTTGGAATCATATTCATAACTTTAGACGGGGTGATCATGATGTTCAATAAGCATTTTTTAGCAGCCATGGGGATTGCTGCAGCTTCGGCATTCGCATTCAGTTTTAGCAATTATCAAATTCCTTCAGAAAATGCCAGTGCAGCAACGCAACTGACTTACGGCAAAATTACCAATAACAGTCTTCATCGGTTGGGGACAATCCGTCAACTAACTCGGGCTCAGTTGGCTGAGGATCATCAATTAACCGGCAAGCAGGTCCAAAATTTAATCTATCTGCCGCTGCCGAAACGGTTAACCGCCCATAACTTTACTTTAACGAAAACTGATTTAACAATTCACTTAACCAAGAATGCATATAGCGTTAAATCCGTTGCCATTCCATTGAACAAGTTAACCGGAATTATCCTGAACCGTTACATGCCATCACAATATGATTTCGTTAAGCCGAAGTCACCGAAGAAGGTCGTCTCGTTGACTTTTGATGATGGTCCAGATCCAACCTTAACTCCAAAATTATTAAAGATCTTAAAACACTATAACGTTCACGCGACATTCTTTGAAGTTGGCAGCAGCGTTATTCGGTACCCAAGTGTCAGTCGCCTGGTTCTCAAATACGGAAACCAAATCGGAAACCATTCTTGGAACCATCCTGATTTAACCACCTTGTCAACCGCAAAGGCCCAAAGGCAAATCGCCTTGACTGATGCTGCAATCTACAAGGCAACCGGAACAATTCCAATGTATATCCGACCGCCATACGGATCGGTGAACAGTCGAATCGGCAACCTGTACGACCGACCGATTGTTCGCTGGAATGTCGACTCCAGGGATTGGGCTTACCTGAATACGCCAAAGACGGTTAACCACGTCTTGGCAACGACGCACAATGGCTCAATTATTTTGATGCACGATATTCACCCGACATCAGTTGCAGCCGTACCACAAATTATTCGTTCACTCAAAAGACGCGGGTACACGTTTGTTACCCTACCAACGTTGATGCAAAAGCCACTGTTGGCTAACCTGCAATACTTTGGCCGAGGAGATTTTCGCGGATTTTAATAGCTGGACAAGTAAAGCCGGCGCAAAAGGGTTCGATCTTTTGCGCCGGCTTTGTTTGCCTATCTAATTGATAATTGGTAAACTAATGGCAATTATGTATCCGGAAAGGAATCATTGCCATGAGTGGAAAAGTAACCGTTAATCAAACAACTTTTGAGCCCGGCTCGACTAAAGTGGCTGTTCCAATCATGGGACAGACGCCCCAAGAAGTACTCAGCCAGGCTAAAAATGCAATCCGGCAGCATCCCGATGTGATTGAATGGCGAATCGATTATTTTTATGACGCCTTCGATCAGGAAATTTTTCAAAGCACCGCTAACAGTTTAAGGGAAATCCTGGGAGGAACAGTTCTTCTGACAACCTTCCGAACAACTGGTGAAGGCGGAAAGGGCCAGGTGCCGGATTCAGAATACATCAAACTCTATCACTGGATTTTACTTAATCATCTAACGGATATGATCGATATCGAACTTCATTTTGCCGAAGAAACGATTGCTGAATTAGCTTACTTGGCGCACGCTCACCAAATTAAAGTTATCTTGAGTGTCCACGAGTTTGTTGGAACCCCGCCAGAGCTTGAAATTATCAACGTTCTTGAACAAATGGAAAATCAAGGCGCAGACATTGCCAAAATTGCGACGATGCCAAAGAAGTTTAAGGACGTCCTCACGCTAATGCGAGCGACTGCCACTGAGTCTGCCAAGCTGACAATCCCAATCGTTGCCATCTCAATGGGCCCGCTTGGCAAGTTATCAAGAATCGCCGGCCCACTATTTGGATCTGTTATGAGTTTCGCAACGGTTGGAGAAGCCTCGGCGCCCGGCCAGTTAGCAATTGAAGATTTGCGCCAACAAATGACTTTAATTAACAAATAAAAGGAAACTGCAAACCATGCAGTTTCCTTTTTTCATTTATTCGTCCTTCGATTGTCCACCATCAACAGGTGCTGCCCCAAGATGAAGCAAATTCATCACTGAATGGCCAGCCACTGAAAATACATTTCCAGTCCCGATTGCCATTGCGGTTACTACTACCAGCACGGTACCAACCAAGCCGATTAAAACGTCGAAATTCATGACTGATTGGATGCTGATTTGAGATAGTACGCCGGTCACAATCGGAATCGTGAAAGTGGCAATGCTGCCAAAGGTCATGTAGGTACCGGTAATAACGCCTTTATGAGTTGGAAACATCTTGAGCAGAACGTTCAGCGCAACCTGCAAGACGCCGCCTGCTGCGGTAAATCCGAATGTAAAGCAGGCAATTGAAGTAAAAATAACCGATGATGCATTGGCAACTGTGAGTATTGCAATTAACGAAATGGTGTTCATCACCACCAACAATTTGGTTTCCGTAAACTTGAGTTTGAGCAGGATAAACATCACGATCACCCCGCTAATGGAGCCGATGCTGTAAAGCGAAAGCAATCCGTGGGAAACAAGTGAGCTGTATCCCAAGTCTTTGTTGGCAAATAAACTAATCCATTGAGTGAATAAGATCATAATCGCCATGGTCGTGTACCCGTATACGGCAAGAGCAATTGTCGCAATTACCCGCCGGAATTTTGAGAGTGACTGGTGGGCTTCACTAAACGTTTCATCAACATTGTTCCGATCTGGGAAGTGTGCGCCTTTCAAAATGAACAAGTTCACGATTAAAACCAACAATGCACCGATAAAGGACCAACCGAACCACAGATGGCGAGCTTCCAGAGTGGCAATGAATAGCGGCAGAATGAATTCCCCCATCGACATGAAGGCTTTAATAAAGACGTTGGAAGCACTTGAGTTGCCACCCATTTCGACGAAGGTCGGGTAAGTTCCTGAATCAAGGGCAGAATTGGCAACACCGGCAATAATCGCAAACAAGTAGGCAATAGCGATATTGTGAGTGAACGGAATCCCGATAAAGAAGACCATGTAACTCAACGTCCCGGTAAGGACCAGCATTCGACGGCCAAATCGGTCTGACAGGTAGCCAAATAGAAAGTAGGCAATTAACTTACCAATCCCAATTCCGGAGATGACGTACGAGACGGTTGCGATTGGAACACCCCAAAAGCCCCCAAGTGCCTGCATGTTCTGCGTCAAGATGATTAAGCCGATTCCGTGAACCAGGTAGTTCAAGTATAAAGCCATTGATAGTCGACGATTATTTGATTTTGTCATAGTTATCACTCTCCCAAGTATGTAGGTAAATAAAAAGCCAGCCGGATATTAGAAATCCAGCTGGCTAATTTCTGATGCACTCGCTCAAGAAATTATATCAACCCAGCTAGACTCTAGCGTCTAGCTGGCAACAACAAAGTTACGACTTTGCCCAGGTTAGACGCGAACGCGTTGTGCGCCCGCATCTCCCGGGCGCTACTTAAACCATGCATAGCCGTAATAATAGGCATTCAGTTGTTGCAAATGAGTATTCATCGATATAATCTCCCCTTCTTGAAATGTTGTGTTAATTAAAACATATTAGAATTATTTCGTCAACTCTAATATTATTTTAATTTTATTTGATGGTCTTTTAAAAACGAAAAAACAGCCAGGAACCAAGTCCCTGACTGCCAAAATGTTATTTAACTGGTAATACGATATCTGAGGGCTTCACTTCTTTGCCAAAGTAAGGCTTCAACTGCGTGTTGTAGTCCTTTACGAAGAAGCTTTGCTTGGTTAACTTGTCAATTTCCTTGTTAGTCCAGTTGAGAAGTGACTTGTTGCCCTTCTTAACCGCTGGGGCAATGTATGATTTAGGCCCGATGCTCTTAATGCCAACAGTGTACTTCGGATTGTCTTTTGACCATGCGTACAAGTATGAATTATCATCGGCCAACGCAACCCCACGACCATTCTTCAAGGCGTTAAATTGCTGGGTCTTTGAATCGAACTTCAGCAAATTAACATCCGGCTGTTTAGAAGTGAAGTAGTTTTCAGCAGTCGTTCCCTTTGTGACGATCACGTTTTTGCCCTTTAACTGACTTGCGTTGGTAATTGGTTTGCTCTTAGGTGAAACGACACCGACAGATACTTTCATATATGGCTTGGCAAAGTCAATCACTTGTTTTCGCTCTGGTGTCACAGTGAAGTTTGCCAGTACCAAATCAACCTTGTTGGAGTTCAACGCGTCAACCCGGTTGTTGGCGTTAACCTGCACGAATTTCACCTTAACACCAAGGTCTTTGGCAACTTTGTGGGCAAGGGTCACGTCATAACCAACACGCTGACCATCCTTGTTTACCCAGCCGTAAGGTGGTAAATCACCAAAGACCGCAATTCGAATGGTTCCCTTTTTCTTAATCTGTTGAACGGAACTCGGATTAGAACTTTGCGAACTTGATTTCTTGCTATTCCCGCATCCGGAAAGAACCAATAATAGTGTTGCGAAGACACTGATGATGGCAATAATACTTGCTAATGAACGTTTTTTCATGAACTGTTCCTCCTCAATATTAGAAATCCATACTGTCTAAAAATTCCTGTGCGCGTTTCGTTTGCGGTTTACTAAAGAACTGCTCGGAAGGTGTTTGTTCCAAAATATGACCATCTTCCAGAAAAATAACCCGATCGGCAATCTGCTGGGCAAAATTCATTTCATGAGTCACCACAATCATGGTCATGTGGTCAACCTTGGCCAAATCAGCAATAATATTTAAAATGCCGCGAACCATTTCCGGATCCAATGATGCGGTTACTTCGTCAAACAGCATAAAGTCCGGATGAAGTGCCAGCGCTCGAACGATTGCGACCCGTTGCTTTTGCCCACCGGATAATTGCCGTGGATAAGCGTCCGCGTAATCTTCCAGCCCCACTCGTTTCAAAAGTGCCAGGCCTTCTTGCTTTGCCGCCTCTTTGGCTTGCTTTTGAACCTTGGTCGGCCCAAGTAAAATATTATCCAGGACCGACAAATTTGGAAATAGGTCGTAGCTTTGAAATACCATCCCGATCTTTTGGCGAATTTGCTGCCAATTCTTTTCGGTGGGAACAATCTGCTTTCCCTCAAAGGTAATCGTCCCTTGTTGGTATTCCTCAAGACCGTTCAAACAGCGAATCAGCGTACTCTTACCCGATCCCGACGGTCCCAGCAACGTGACAACTTCTCCTTTTTCAACGTGGAAATTAATATCATGTAACACGTGCTTTTTTTGATAGAACTTTTCTAAATGTTCAACTTGTAAAATCTGCTCAGCCATTTGCCCGCTCCAATCTCTTCTTCTCTAACCGTTTTGCCCACCATGATAGCGGATAATCAATCAAAAAGTAGAATAGAAATATCAATCCGTAAACCCAAAAGACGCCGGTCGGATGGGAATGGTTATTGGCCTCAATGATTTGTTGGCCAATATTAATCACGTCCATAACCGAAATCAGCATCAACAGCGAAGTGGTCTTGATGACCCGGGTTGCCAAATTAATGGTTGCCGGAATCTCCAGACTCATCGCTTGGGGAATTAACACGTAGCGATAAAGCTGGTAACGATTGAGCCCGATGGCTTTGCCGGATTCCCGTTGATGTTTGGGAACCGAAATTAAAGCCCCCCGGACAATGTCACTCATTTCAGCAGCAACCCACAACGCAAAAACCAAGGTCGCCAACTGATCTGCCGGCAAATTGAAGTTTAGTTGGCGGGGTAAGATGTAGTAGAACAAAAATAGCAGAACAACCGTTGGGACGATCCGGAAAAATTCCAAGTAGAGCCGCAACAAAACCCGCAGTGGCCGGTTCTTAAACGTTCGCAAAACACCTAGAATGATTCCCAATATTAAGCCAAAAATCAACGCGACTCCGGCAATTTTAACTGTTACCCAGAGTCCGCCAAGCAACCGTTGAAAATTGGTTCCTTCAAATAACACACTAATTCCCGAATGAGCCATAGCGAACCCTCTTTTCTAATAAAGTCAAAATAATCGACAACGGAATTAAAATGATTGCATAGGCGACAACCAACACAAACAGATACTCGTTGGACCGGTAATACATTCCAATCAAATCCAGGGCAGTGTTGGTCAGTTCCGGAATCGCAATCACTGTAAAGATCGACGTTTCCTTGATTAAGAAAATGATGTTGGCCGCCATTGCCGGAACGCTAAGCGAAAAGCCTTGCGGAAAAACAATGTATCTCGCCAACTGAAAACCACTAAGCCCAATCGCCTTGCCAGACTCCAATTGCCCCTTGGAAACGCCGTTGAAGCCACCGGTAAATCCCTCAGCCATGTAACTGCCCCCAAGAAAGATCAGGCCAATGATGCCACAGAGCTCTGCACCAAGCTTAATGCCAATCACCGGAAAGGCATAGTACAGGAAGAATAACTGAATCAATAACGGCGTATTTCGTGATACTTCGACATAAATCGACGCGATCTGATGCAAAATCGGCACTTTGAAGTATTGAAGCAGACTAACAATCAGTCCAACAATAATCGAGCCAACGATCCCAATTAGGGATAGCCACAACGTTAGGACAAAGCCTTTTTCAAACATTGGCAGACTCTGTTGGATAATAGTCCAGCTGCTCATTAACAATCATCTCCCTCACAAGTTTAGTTAACAGTCATTACACAAAAAAGTCCCCGACAACCAGACTCGCTGGTTATCAGGGACGTATTACCGTGGTTCCACCCTTTTTCGCACTTCAGTCAAACAACCAAAATGCCTCGTTTGGAATACATATTTAAGCTGAAACACACAACTCCGAGCGCACTTTCGGAAAACACCTGCCCGCCCTTTCACTTACAGCGGTCGCTTTAATCAGGCATTAACTTACTCTTCTCTTCAACATTGTGAAATTCAAATAATGACTGTCAATCGATTACCTAATAATGTAAAGGTTAATTCGCTAAAAGTCAACTATTATTACTAACAAATATTCAGTGCAGCATAAATCCTTGTTTGCGAATCACGTCAACCAATTCTGCCCGCCGGCCGTGACCGGCAGCCAATTCGGAAACTATGTGATGACTGAAGGTTTCCGTTCTGTCGTTTGAGCTTCGATGCTTATAGTATGCCGCTACCAGAGCATCATAACTTGCTAACTGCTGATCAAAGTTTTCGTCCGAACCATATTGATTGCGAAAATGAACTGCTTCTTTTGGCAACCTTGGTTTTAATTCCGGTTCATCGGCAGGATAGCCCAGCGCAATTCCCAATAGTGAAAATGTCAGCTCCGGTAAGTTCAATAGCTCAATCATTTTTTGAGAATCGTTTAAAATGCTCCCCATGATTGTGCCACCAAGCCCCATGCTTTCGGCCGCAACCATGATATTTTCCGTAGCGATTGCGGTATCAAAGACACTGGCAAGAAACTTATCCATTGAATGAAGGATGAACGGATCGCTGTCATGTGCTTTGGCAATTCGTAAATTTCGATGTTGGTCTGCCACCATCACGAAGTAGTGACCAGCGTTCATCAACCAATGATGTCCGCTAATCCGACCAATTTCTTTAAGGATCTCTGGGTCTGTGACACTAATAATTGAGTATTGCTGGGAAAAAGTACTGGTCGATGCGTGTTGGGCAGCATCCACCAAAACAGCAACCTGTTCATTAGTGAGTGGCTTGTTCTGAAAGTTGCGAATACTTCTGTGCTGAGTTAATTGGTCAATGATTGGATTGGTCAAAAGTGGCATCTCCTAAACTATTGTGTAGCTAACTATTTGATAGTGATTCTAAATTGGGACTTTAATTATGATGTAAAAAGTGGCATGATGAAGTTATCATTACAGGCAATACTTTTGATTTACATTTTAAGTACGAAGGTATAGAATTAATTTCGTTAGATAATAATGATTATAAACTACAAAGCAGGTGATTCGATGGCGAAGAAAAGATCGCTCTCACAAAAGATTAACGTTCTAAGGGCTTCCGTAATGGGTGCCAACGATGGTATCGTCTCAGTTGCCGGGATCGTTATTGGTGTTGCCGGAGCTACTTCGAGTAATTTTGCTATTTTTATTTCAGGAATTTCCGGTATGCTGGCCGGAACGGTTTCAATGGCAATGGGTGAATGGGTATCCGTCAACACCCAAAAAGATTCACAGCGCCATGCAATCAGCCTTCAAAAAGCGGCCCTCAATTCCGCGTATGACAATGAATTTAACACGGTTCAGCATAAGTTGATGGGTGATGGCATTTCATCGGATCTCGCCAAACAAGCGACCTCTGAAATGATGAGTAAAGACCCGGTCAAGACGACCGTTCGCCAAAAATACGGCTTTAACGTTGGTGAATACACTAACCCATTATCAGCAGCGATCGCTTCAATGATTTCATTTCCAACAGGGTCAATTCTACCACTTTTAGCCATTACATTGTTCCCCAAGGCAATCCGAATTCCCGCTACGTTTATTGCGGTGATTATCGCGCTGGCCATTACCGGATACACCGCAGCTCAACTGGGGAACGCCAATAAAGTTCGTGGCATGATTCGAAATATCGTTTCGGGTGTCTTGACGATGCTTGTGACCTACACCATCGGAACATTAATTGGATCTTGATCATTTAAAAGAACGTAGAGGGGAGCAAAAAGTATGGTAAGCGTTCGTTCTAAGAAGAAAAAAGACGGCCAAACAATGGACGAAAAGCTCAATACGCTGCGTGCCGGCGTGTTGGGTTCCAATGATGGTATTTTAACCGTTGTTGGTGTCCTATTTAGTGTTGCGGTTGCAACAACCAATCAATTTACAATTTTCATTGCCGGATTATCTGACCTATTGGCCTGTGCTTTTTCAATGGCATCGGGCGAGTACGCATCCGTTAGTACCCAAAAAGATACCGAACAATCGGTCGTCGAAAAAGAAAAAGCCTTACTCAAAACTAATTATGAAGATCAATTGAACGTCGTTTCAGACTACTACGTTGATCAAGGGGTTACCAAACAAACTGCGGATAAGATTGCCAAAGATTTAATGAGCAAAAAGCCTTTGGAAACCATTGTCAATGTCAAGTATGATCTGCAGCTCGGACATTATATGAACCCCTGGGACGCAGCTTTCTCATCGTTATTTTCAGCTGCTGCCGGTGGTATTTTCCCACTTGTGGCGATGACTGTAACGCCTGTTGCATTTCAGTGGCCGGCTACTATCCTGGCCGTCTGCCTATCAGTTGGCATCACCGGATTTTTGAGCGCCCGCTTAGGAAATGGTTTGGTCAAAACAGCCATTATCAGAAACATTATTGTCGGCATTATCACCATGATCATTCACTATTCAGTTGGTATGCTACTGGCTGTTTAAAACAATTCAATCATGTAGAATATGAGAAGCGACTTCATGGGAGCCGCTTTTTTTGTATAAAAATCTGCTCATATCAAGAACGGGGTGACGGCCCATCACCTCTCCGGTATCCCCTCATACAACTGCGCCAGATGCTTGGCGTCAACTTCGGGAATGTTGTACAAATAGGTTGGGGCAGCTTCCTGCATGATGGAATGAGGACTATCGCTGTGTTCGAGCCCTAAATCATGACCCAGTTCGTGCATCGCTACACTGGCCTGTTCGTTGACAGAATCATAGTGTGCTTGTTTCATCGAATTAATAATCAAATAGCTTTTATTTTGATGGACAAATAACGGTATCCCGTCCACATGGCCAAATTCCTCTCTTGTATAACCGACAACGCCGCCAGCGATGTTCTCAACGGTCCCACCGCCTTCATGATAGGACGTCTTCACACTCAAAATAATGTCAGCTTGACTAGAATTCCCTGCTGGTATCAGATTAACCACATCAACCGCATTCCACGCCTTAATTGCCCGCATCCAAGCTTGTCGATAATGGCCAGGCGTCGTCTCAGTAATGTGATAAGAGATTGTCTTGGTTGACCAATGGAAATTTGTTTTTGGACTATAGGCGGGCGTCGTGGTTGTATCCACTTGCTCGGTCGGCACGTTATTTTCATCAACCACGGCCGGCGATAAACTCGTTGAAAATCCAACTAGCCAAATGATTAGGCTGATCAAGAATGCGCCAATTGACAGCCAGATTACGCGTTGAATGAAATTTTTGCTGAATAATTCGTTCATTTCTATTGTTCACCCAACTTCCATATTTGACAGGTTAAGCATAGCACATCGCCGATTGTAAGGGGCTTTCATCATATTCAACTTCGAAAAAGAAGGGCCATTTTTAGCACTCTCAACATTCGAGTGCTAAATGCTGGCATTCATTTCAAAACTGATTATTATAGAAGATGAAAGGTAACAGAGGAGCGAAAAAGTGAAGCGTTGTTCCGACATTACCTGATCATAATTAATTCGAAAATAAGGAGATCGATATTATGGCAAATGAATTAATGAATCGTTTCGACTTGGATCCGTTCTTTGATCGTATGGCACATCGTTTCTTCAGCCCTTCGGATTTTGATAAGGACTACGAGAACTTTGGTAGCCTTAAGACAGACATTAACGAAACTGATAAAGACTATTCATTAAAGATTGATGTTCCCGGTGTTGATAAAAACAATATTCATTTGAATTACCAAGATGGTGTATTGTCCTTGAACATTAACCAAGAGCACACCAGCGAACAAAAAGATGAAAACGGCAAGGTCATTGCCAGCGAACGTAGCCACGGTGTCATGTCACGCAGCTATTCATTACCGGGTGTTGACCGTGACAATATCTCAGCTCACATCGACAACGGTGTTTTGAACGTTACATTACCAAAAGTAACCGAGAGTGAAGACAAGTCAGGAAATATTGATATTCAGTAAAAATTTGATTGGGGGAACGTGACGCAACAATCATGTTTCACCACCCTTGACGCTTATTAATTTACATTATTAATAAACAAAAAGGAGATTGGTATTATGGCAAATGAATTAATGAATCGTTTCGCAATGGATCCGTTCTTTGATACTTTGGCACGTCGCTTCTTTAGCCCAGCTGATGCAGATAATGACTACATGGCAACGGGTGATTTGAAGACCGACATTACCGAAAACGACAAGAACTACGTCATGAAAGTTGATGTCCCTGGTGTTGATAAGAACAATATCCACTTGGCATATCAACATGGCGATCTGGCATTAAGCATTGACCAAGAAAATGATTCCGAAAAGAAGGATGAACAAGGTCGAGTGGTTGCCAGCGAACGTCGTCATGGCGTCATGTCACGAACTTACGAATTGCCTGGTGTTGACCGCGATCACATCTCAGCCCAAATGAATGACGGCGTCTTAACTGTAACGTTACCAAAGGCTGCAGATAGTCAGCAAGACAATGGCCAAATCGAGATTCAATAATCAGATGCTATGATATAACAAAAGCGTTCACTTCGAAAGATTGTTTCGAGGTGAACGCTTTTAGTATGGCGATTTTGCAGAAAAGTGTGCCACAAAGCAGTAACTTGCACCTAAGGGGACTGCTGGGAAAATCAAACTCGATTTTTCCAGAAGCCCCCTCCCTGTTTAGTGCATTACTTTTATCTAGCTGAAACGTGCCTCAAACGGCTGATCCCGGCCATTTAAGGCGAACAAGTCATCATTCCAAAGCCGGGAATAATAAATTGTTTCTGCTACTTTGCTGAAAAACGTGCTCCACAAAGCAGCAACTTGCACCTAAGGAGACTTTGGGAAAAATCAAACTCGATTTTCCCCAAAGTCTCCTTAGGCTCCAGTTGCTAAGCGCTTTGTTCCGCACTCTAGTCTAAATGCGCCGAATTTTGCAACTGGATCATATCATAATAAAAGCCGTGCTTCTGCAGCAATTCATCATTGGTTCCCCGCTCGACAATTCTTCCTGACTCAAGGACCAGGATCAAATCCGCGTTTTGGATCGTCGACAATCTGTGGGCAATCGCAATCGTTGTTCTTCCCTCTTGGAGCTTAGCCAATCCGGCTTGAATTACCTGCTCGGTTTCCGTATCAATATTTGCGGTTGCCTCATCCAAAATTAGAATTTTGGGATCCGTCACCAGCGTTCGGGCAAATGAGATTAACTGTCGTTGACCACTGGAATAGCTGGCCCCACGCTCAATGACCCGAGAATTATATTGATCCGGTAAGTCTTCAATAAATTGATCTGCCTGAACGAACCGCGCCGCTTCTCGAACCTCTTCGTCAGTGACTTCTTGATTAAACATTCGAATATTTGAGGCCACCGTCCCATAGAACATAAACGGCTCCTGCAGAACCAAGCCCATTTTTTTGCGTAACTCCTGAATCGAATAGTCACGAATGTCTCGGTCATCGATCAGGATTTCACCGGAACCAAATTCATAAAAGCGCATCAAGATATTAATCATAGACGTCTTTCCACTCCCGGTTTCACCAACCAGCGCGACTGTCTGCCCCGGCTCTGCCACAAAGGAAATATCGTGGAGGACATCGTTTTTGCCGTCATATGAAAATGTGACGTGTTTAAATTCGATCTTGCCTTCCGTAATTCGGGCATCCGGGTCGACGTGCTGCTTCGGTTCATCGGTTTGATCATCCATAATCTTAAGCACCCGTGATCCGGCAACCACACCATCTTGAAAGTCACTCAATCGGTCCATCATTTCAGACATTGGGTTGTAGAAATTGGACAGATAAGTAATGAACGCATAAATAATTCCGGCGGCCACGTAACCATGAAGACCCCGAATACCAAACATCCCCAACGCCAGAACAGTGCCCAATGCGTAGAACAGATTAATGATTGGGTTTAACAGCAATGAGTTAATTCGAATCATCGCCCGCCGAGTGTCATAGTACTGATCATTTGTATCGCTAAACTCTTGGTTAATCCGCTTTTCTTGACGGAACTGCTGCACCACGCTGATTCCGGTAATCCCTTCAGCCAACTTGGCGTTTAACAGACTCAGCCGTTCCCGCATTCGCCGATAAACTCGGGTACTGTATCGCTGATAGTACCAGACCGTGACAAACAAAAATGGCATGAAGACCAGCAACCACATCGCAATCTTTGCGTCAGCCAGATACATGGCAACAAACGACGAAATCATCGCCGATATCGTGACCACCAGGCTGCTGAAAAGTGCCCAGAAGTTCGCAAACGCCATCGTATCATTTGTGAGTCGGGAAAGGATTGAACCGCTTGGGGTTTGGTCGAAGTAACGCATCCCCAAGGTGTGCAATTTTGCAAACAGTTTCCGACGGGTATTTTCAAGCATATACTCGGCGCCCATTTCATATAAATACGTTTGAGCAAACTGCATGATCGCCTTTGACAGCATGCCGAAGAAATACAGGCCGGCAAAGAACCACATCATCGCAAAGTCAGTGTGTCCGACAACCAAGTGCGAATCCATAAAAGTTTGAATGATTCGGGGCAGTAAAATATTGACAACGGCAACCGCAATCGCAAACAGAACCGAAAAGTAAAAGTACCATTTGTAGGGAGCCGCATACTTAAACAATCGCCAAATGATGTGCATCTGTTGTTTAATCGGGATACTTTTCGATCAAGCGGATTGGTGCTTCGTTGAATTATCCATCAGCTTTTTGCCCCCTTCACTTTGGTTTCCAGTTCCTGTCTCTCAAACATGTCGTGATACCAGCCACCACGGGCCATTAATTGATCATGGGTCCCGCGTTCAACAATTCGACCATCATCAATCACTAGAATTTCATCTGCGTTCATGACTGAACTCAAACGATGAGCCGAAATGATTGTCGTCTTATCGGACCGTTCGGCATGCAAATTCTCCAAAATCTGAGTTTCCGTTTCCGCGTCCACGGCAGATAGCGCATCATCCAAGATTAATAACTCTGGATTAATTAAAAGAGCGCGGGCAATCGACAACCGCTGACGCTGGCCGCCAGAAAGCGAGATGCCTTCCTCACCAACCGCAGTATCGTATCCCTCGGGCATTCCTGTAATCTGATCATACAAATCGCTCTTCTTAGCGGCTGTTTCAACCTCAGCCTGTGTCGCGTTTGGCCGGGCAAAACGGATATTTTCTCGAATGCTTTCCGAAAACAGAAAAGTATCCTGTGGCACGTACCCGATCGCTGGAATCAAGGCGTCCATCTTGTATTTTTTGATGTCAATGCCGCCAAATTTAATGGTGCCTTCATAATTATCAAACTGGCGTAAAATCAGTCTGAGAATGGTACTTTTACCCGAACCAACTTTACCAACCAGACCAACTGTTTTTCCAGCCGGCACCTTAAAATCGATGTCCTGCAAAGCCAGCCGCTTATCGCCAGGATACGAGAACCGCTTAACGTCATAGTCAAGCTCCCCCTTGGGAGAAGTCGCCACCCCATTAGGATCATCAATCACTTTACTTTTTTGATTAATTAAGTCCATAACCCGATCGTAGCTGGCATTTCCACGTTCCAGTGTATTGAACAGCATCCCGATCGCAAACATTGGCCAGATCATCATGGCCAGATAGGAAACAAACGAGACCAGCGAACCAATCGTAATCGTCCCGTTAGTCACTAAATAGCCACCATAAACAATGGTAATGACATACGACAAGGCAATAATCATGGTTGTCATTGGATCAAACATCGAATCCAACAAGTTAACCCGTCGATTGATATTAATGGTCCGCGCAACCTGGTTATCAAAGTCCTGCATGTCTTCTTTTTGCTGGCCGAGACCTTTAATGACCTTGATTCCGGTAATACTTTCCTCAGCCTTGTTATTCAGTCGTGAAAACGCGGCCTGAGAATCTCTAAATGCAAAATGAATTTTCGTCCCCAAATAACGCGCCATCACAGCCAATAATGGAAACGGTAAAATGGCAATTAACGTTAATCGCCAATCAATTAGGGTAACCATGGCAATCAGCGTCGTTCCTCCAGTAATCATGGAGTCGGCAAACTGGAGAATGCCACCGCCGGCAACCCGCTGAATCGCTGACAAATCATTGGTTGCATGGGCCATTAAATCACCGGTCCGGTAATGTTGAAAGAATTCATGATCCATACTGGTGTAATGGAAAAATAGCCGGTTCCGCAAAACCTTTTCAAGCTTGGCTGCCTCGCCCCAAATCGCCGTTCGCCATAAGTACCGGGCACCATATTGGGCAAAGGAAACAATTGTTAAGACAATCAATAAAAATGCCAGGTATTTTGCGGTTAACTTACCGTTGTGAATTGAGTCAACCAAGTTTCCGATAATCCGTGGTGGAACGATTCCCACCAGCGCCGTCAGCAGCAGGCCAAACAATCCGACCAGGTAGATTTTCCATTCCCGTTTGAAATACCATCCCAGCTTGACGAAGATACTCATGATTTCACCTCTAAATTAGAATCAGATTAAATAAAACAATTTTAGCACAAATCTTTGATTGATAACACTAAAGTCATTGCTTACAACGCATTATAGTGTTAGTATTTTGACATCAATTATCATCAAATTTTAATTAATCAGACTAAGGAGGAATGCTATGTTTAGCGAAATCGGTCAGTTAATATTCGATAATGAGGCTGTGGCCAAGACCTCAGATTTTACGATGGGCTTGGAAATTGAAATGCAGCGGGTTGATGAAAATGGGAACTTCAGCCAGGAACCCTATCCTGCCGCAGCTGGAAATGAACAAACCAATCCCTGGATCACCAATGATTTTTTGGAAACGATGTCTGAGGTGGTAACACCACCTGCCGCTCACGCGTTAGATGCCATGCACTATTTGTTTAGTATTAATAACGCACTCAGATCAGCGCTATCACCAGGTGAATTATTGTGGCCGTTATCCATGCCACCGCGTTTACCTAAGGACAAATCCGCCATTCCGTTGGCTAAGATGGGTCCTGAAAAGGAAGCCTACCTCAAAGAATGGGTCAAACGCCACGGATTTTCGGCAGGAACGCCTTGTGGTGCCCACATTAACTTGAGCATTGATCCCCACGTCTTCGAACTAGTATTGGATCAAATGGGCGATCAGTTCAAATCAAAAGTTGAACTTCAAAATTATTTGTACGCAAAAGTTGCACAGGGATTTTTACGTTACCGATGGGTCATTACATATCTATTTGGTGCCAGCCCAATTGCTGAAGCCAACTACTTCAAATCTGGTGAGGGCCCAAAGAAGCCTATCCGGAGTATTCGTCAAAGTTCCCATGGATTTGGGAATCCATTTACCGGGGATTACACCAACGTCCAACGATACGTCGACCGAATTGAAAAGGGCGTAGCGGATGGCAAGCTGATTTCTGATTACGAATTTCACGGCGCCGTTCGCTTTAAGGGTAACAGTCATCTCAAAGAGCTTCCTAAAACGGGGATTAATTACCTTGAATTGCGGATGCTCGACCTTGACCCCAGCAGTTCGGTGGGGATTCGAACCAATACGCTACGTTTTATCCGATTGTTAGCCAGCTACTTTATTATGTCGCCGGCACTGAATCCTGACGAAGTTCAAAAGGTCATCGCCCGTTCAGATAAGATGAATGAAGCCGTCTCTGAAGAACACCCCAATGATGTTTCGAAGTACCAAGCAAATGCAAGGGCCTTTCTTCAAAGCTTGGAAATGTATGCCAATAGGATTCAACTGGGACCGGAATACCAAGAAGAACTTCAGGATCTGCAGGATCGGGTGGAAAATCCGTTGACGACGCCGAGTGCCAAGTTGTTAACCCACATTAAGGACGGATCGCTCACAGACTACGCGTTAAACCGAGCCAAACGTTACCAGCAATCAGCCCTGCAATCGATTCGTCCATTTAAGGGATTTGAGAATCACGCCAAACTATCAGCGAATGACTTGAAACATGAATTGTTTAAGGGCAGCTGGGAGCCTGACAAAGATAAAGACCAGGCCTAGTGCGATTTTTAGTTGGCAGCGTTCAAAATTTCGCTTTAATTGAATGGTTTGGAGTACAATAACAAAAGTATATGTAAAGTGATTATTTTGAGGAGGGATTTTATTGCGCCCAAGAATTGCACTACCTGCGGACACACTTGCTGAAGCGACGAACGTCATCAACGAGAGAAACGCCGCGTTTGCACCACGACCGGCAATCGAAGCAATCGTTAAGTCTGGTGGGGTTCCAGTTATTTTTCCAAGTGTTAATCCCGAAGATGTGCGCGATTATATGACACTGTTTGATGGCGTCTGTTTCCTCGGTGGCGCGGATGTCGACCCAACTTTTTACGGAGAGGAACCTTTCCAAAAGCTGGGAATGACTTATTTAAAACGTGACTTATTTGAAATTGAGCTATTAAAACAATCAGTGACGGCGGGAAAAGCCATCATGGGAATTTGCCGCGGTATGCAGCTGATTAACGTCGGACTTGGTGGAACACTCTATCAAGATTTGTCACAGGACCTGCATGCGACCCTCAAGCACTCTCAGGAGGCGCCTGGCAACATGCCTTCCCATCATGTCACAGTGGACCCGGACAGCCGTCTAAACGATATTATCGGCCAACGCCCGTACGTTAACTCAAGGCACCACCAAGCGGTCAAAGATGTCGCTCCATATCTGAAAGTAACCGCCAGAGCAGACGATCAAGTGATTGAAGCGATTGAGTCGGTGAACACGGACCAAATCCTAGCAGTCCAATGGCATCCGGAAAACATCTTCAAGCATTTCGAAGATTCAAGAAAGTTGTTCAAAGACTTTATTGATAGAAGCCAGAAGGTGGCGGATAGGACAAGAAAATAGAGTGCGTACCAAGCCGGGGAGCTTTCGAGCATTAGTGTAACAACAGACTTTGACGCGTTTCGCGTTGAAGTCTGTTGTTGGACTAAGCGGAGAAAGCTGGCTTGGGGAGCACATTTTATCCAAGTAGCAGTGGAGCTAAGCGGAAAAAGCTGGTTTGCGAAGCACATTTCAACTCTACTAACCCTATATTAAGAATCACCGGGAGATGCGGTTTCTAAGGGGGATTTGACTGAATCCCTGGTTTTGGGATTTAGTTGAAGCCCCCTTAGAAGTTAGCATCTGGGTCGTCGGAGCACATTTTATCTAAGTAACAGTGGAGTTGAAGCGGAGAAAGCTGGCTTGGGGAGCACATTTTATCCAAGCAGCAGTGGAGCTAAGCGGAAAAAGCTGGTTTGCAAAGCACATTTTACCCAATCAGCAGCAATCCGCTACTCCTAATCAAATCAAACAAGTCAGCACACCATGTAAAAATGGAGGCTGGGACAAAAGTCTCAGCTCACGCAAAAAAGCTTCGGAAATTAATTTTTT
>OBZA01000091.1_pt1 | contig 40161 bp, 39 predicted proteins | sample 1476871 | NCBI WGS metagenome assembly OBZA01 (sample SAMEA2580227, study PRJEB22360) | human gut metagenome | biome: human gut; feature: human-associated habitat; material: faeces | place: Denmark | collected 2008/2010
CTTGTCTAGCTTCCTCTACCAAAGGGAAATTACGGTTATGCTCAATATAATCAGCTACATAGACAATCTTATCTAGGGTTGACATTTCATGGCTTCCGACCGTATGGATTTCAATACTGCGTAGAATTTCGGAATCAGTCAATCCCAAATCTTCTTGGATTTTATAAATCCCAACCATGCCATGCCAGACATTGTTTCCCCATTGTTTCAATTCAGGATCAAGCTTATATTTATCAATAAGCCCCAAGAATTCCTGATCTGGGAGTTCCTTGGCATAATCATGAAGCAAACCAGCCAATCCGGCTTTCTCAGTATCATATCCGTACTTTTCAGCAAGAGCAATAGCAGCTCGCTCAACACCCAGGACATGATTAAAGCGTTTAGGGCTCATGACCGCTCGAATCTTTTCAAGAAGTTCTTCACGAGAATAGTCTAGGTATTTTTCATAGGTCATTTATAGAGCCCCGCTTTCTTGATGTAGGCAAGTACAGACTGTGGCACCATAAAGTTAGGTGTGCGATCCTTCTTAATGTAGGCTCTGACTACACTTGAACTAATATCCATAAGGGGCACATCCACCCAAATAACTGGGTAAGAGGTTCCAGCCTTATACTTAGGACGCTGAACACCAACAAATTGGACCATCTCGATAAGTTCATCAATACGATGCCACTTAGGTAGGTATTCGACCATATCCGCTCCAATAATAAAGTAATAATCCGTATCAGGATTGGCTTCCGTCAAGAGCTTCATGGTGTCATAAGTATAACTGATTCCCTTACGTTCCAACTCAATGGTTTCGATGTCCAATCCTTCGATACCGTTAATAGCCAACATAAGCATATTAAGGCGGTGTTGTTCATCAATGGTCTCTTTTTTATCGACATGAGGTGGCTCATATTCAGGCATGAGAAGAACTTCATCGAGGCCTAACTGCTGACGCACCTGGTCAGCAACAACCAAGTGGGCATTATGAACAGGATTGAAATTTCCACCTAATATTCCCACTTGCTTACGGCCTGTATCTTTGATTTCTTCCTCTAGTTGAACCTTTGTAAATGGGGTTACGAGATCTAATGCCATGTACGTCTCCTCTATCTCAAGCATTATACAACTGACTTAAGGCTAGCTTTAATGCTTCGAAAGTGTTCCTATACCTTAGTTTGTCCTTCACCAAGCAAAATCAGCAACTATTTTTGGATTGCTTTGACCTTTGGTGACAACTTACGATTTTCTTTTTTAGCTGATTCTTTATAGAGAATCAAGATACGTCCAATCTTAAGGACTGTATCACAGCCAATTTCTTCTTCCAAGATTTCAGCAACCTCATGAATATCTTCCATAGTATTTTGGAGTAGGGTTACTTTAATCAATTCACGGGCATCAAGAGCGTTACGAACGCTAGTTTTGATGTGGTCGTTAAGACCGTTTTTCCCGATTTGTACAATAGGTTTAAGTGTATGAGCTTCCGATTTGAGGAAGGCACGTTGTTTTGATGTTAATGACATGTTTATTCCTTTTATTTTTTTTGCTGTTTTTCTAGGGTGATGCGGACGCTAGCAAACCTTTGGTTTCATAGCTAATTTCTGAGCCTAGGGTCTCAAAAATTCTGAATCCAAGTAACATAAAATGTTACTTAGATTACTATCACAGCGAAAAACACATCGTTTGCTCATGACGTAAATCTAGGCAAACTTCATGTTCATTGAAAAGACTCTTTTTATACTTTTCTAAGATAGTGACGGACGTCATTGACCTCCTTACGAAGTTCCATGACTACAAATCGAGCCCTAGGTCTCAATTTTTTCTTGCCTCATTCTTCAACTATAGGAATGAGGCTTTCACTTCTACAAAAAGCATGGCCTAAAAGCTCGTAATGATTGCTTCTTTATCTAGCCTTTCCTTTCTTATTCCTTATAATTACTTTATTAAGTTTAAATAATCGCTTTTCGGACGACGACGCCAACGCCTTCTGGTGCCCAAGCGGCAACGATGGTTGGTTGGTCGGCCTTTCCTTGAACACGAATCCAGCCTAGTCCCGAGAAGACAATGTCTGTCTTATCTTTGACAGTAAATTCGTGACGAACAAGTTTTGGAAAATCAGCCAAATCCTTTGGTCCAGGAGGCATGAGAAGACTTCCAACATGCTTATCATAGAAGGCATCTGCACCTTCAAGTTTGGTACGATGAAGCTTCAAGTTATTATCAAAGAAGGCTGTAAAACCTTGCTTACTCCCATCAATAAAGTCAAATCGTCCAAGACCGCCTAGGAATAGGGTTTGGCCTGCATTTAACTGGTAAGTTTTTGGCTTAATTTCCTTCTTAGGACTAACGTACTTGAGATCCTTCGCTGACAGATAGTGTGCCATCTGGTGACGGTGGATGACTCCTGGTGTATCAAAAATGTAAGTTCCATCATCCAGAGGAATTTCAATCTTATCAAGGGTCGTTCCTGGGAAACGAGAAGTTGTGATAATATCTTTATCACCTGTAATTTCCTTGATAATCGCATTAATTAAAGTTGATTTACCAACATTCGTCACACCAACAACATAAACATCACGACCCTTACGGAGTTTCTCAATACGCTGAATCAACTCTTTGATGGCATGATGATTTTGAGCAGACGTCAACATGACATCCACAGGACGCATGCCTTCTTCATGGGCACGTTCTGTCAACCATTGAGTTACCTTACCATCTTTAACGGATTTAGGTAGGATATCCTTTTTATTTCCGACCAAGAGCACATCATTCCCAGAAACAAAGCGTGACAAGCCTGGAATGATTGATCCATTAAAATCGAAAATATCAACAACATTGACAACGAGGGCATCACTGTCTCCAACTTCATGAAGCAATTTTAAAAACTCGTCATCAGTGATGTGGACATCCACAATTTCATTGTAATGACGAAGTCGGAAACAACGTTGACAGTACAATTCACCTGTTTCTTCAGCTTTTTTTATAGAGCTAGCGGGTGTGTAACCAGCCTTTTCTTTATCTTCTGTTTGAATTTGGGCTCCACAGCCAATACAAAATAATTCTTCCATTAAATTCCTTTGTTAAAGGTCATTGGACCATATGCTTTTTCAATCTTTTTCCACATGCGACGCTCACGCCAACGATTAAACTTGGTTACCCAAGCATCTGATTGCACCAAGGGCTTAACCAAAATCGAGCGAATGCCAGCTCGGTGGCTAGCTCTGATGTCAGTCATAAGCTGATCTCCAACCATAACGACCTCGTCACGGTTAAAGTGGTAACGCTCAATCGCTTCATTAATTCCTTTAGTAAAAGGTTTCATGGCACGACTCACGAAATCCACATGGAAATTAGCAACCGCACGTTCAACACGTTCATGTTTGTTGTTAGAAACCACAACCACCGGAATATCAGCCTCTGTCATCTCATCTAACCAAGCACGTAGCTCAGGAGTCCCATCAGGGTTATTCCAAGCAATCAAGGTATTATCCAAATCGACCAAGACGGCACGAATACCGTGTTCACGTAGTTGGTCAGGTTTCAAATCATAAACAGCCTCCACCATAAAATGGGGCCTGTAATCGTCTATACTCATTTTCTCTCCAAAATGTTAGTTTACCTCTTATTTTACCATATTTTTAAGGTTTATGTGTGGGACTTAAGTCCTATTTTTTAAGAACATCTTTGACACAACGGTATCGAAAAAGAGCCACAATCACTTGGGCTCTATCTTTATCTTTGAATTTTCTCTTGTTTTTTAAGGGCTACTAAATCCTTAAGTGAAATGAGGATAACGGCAAGAACAATTAAAATCATTCCAAGCACATCAATGGCAAAGAAGTGGTCACCCATGATTAAGACCGTTAAAATGACCGATGCTACGGGTTCTACCGAAGCCAAGAGACTCCCTTTGACAGCTCCAACCATGGTTGTCCCCTTAAGGAAAACGGTGTAAGCAAAGACTGTCCCAATGAAGACCAATCCAAAAAGTGCTAGGAGATTTCCACCAGTCAAAGAAAGCTTATACTTCCAGGCTTGGATAGCAATCGGAAAGATTAAACCACCGAGCAACAGGCCTAAACCAATGACAATCAAACTGCCCCATTTTTCAATAGCCTTAGCAGGCAATAAGATATAAATTGCATAGGTCACCGCCGAAAAGAGACCCCAGAACAAGCCCAGAGGTGTAATCGCCAGCTCCCTTATCTGACCATGCGTTGCGATGGTAAAGGTTCCCACAATAGCCATGATAATAGCCACTAGCTCTGCTGCTGTTGGGAACCTACGATATTTTGCACATACAAAAGCCAGGATGATAACTGGGGTGACATACTGCAAGACCGTCGCTGTCCCAGCATTAGTGTATTGAATAGCACTAAGATAGGCGTACTGATTTAGTACCAGACCAAAGAGAGCAAATAAGGCGATACTTACTAAGGTTTTTCTATCTTTAAGAGCTTGAACCAATTTGTCTCGCTGCCTAAAAAAGACCGAAGCCGTTAGTAAAATACCAGACAGAAGCAAACGTAAACTCGTCAAAAGATTGACATTAACACCATGAGCCATTAGGTATTGACCAGAAACTCCTGAAAATCCCCAGGCAATTCCTGCAGTTATGACCATCAGACTACCTTTTAGCGTCTTTGACATAGTCGCCTCCCAAATCTATTTGTTTCTGTTATTGTAACACAAAAAGGTCGAAACAAAACGGTTTCGACCTTTATCTATTCATTCGACCTTTATAAGCTTATTCTGGTTCAACTAAGATCTTAATTTGAGATTTATCTTGGGTCAATTCAACAAATCCTTCTTCAACGATATTCTCCAATTTAATTTTCTTAGTAACCAATTTATCAGCAGGGAAGTAGCCTTGTTCCATCAATTCCAAAACTTTAGGGAAGATGTGACGGTAGGCAATAATTCCTTTGAGAGATTTTTCTTGGATGGCGAATTCATTTGGATTGATGCTGGCTTCACGTTCCCAGATAGATACGACCATACATTCCCCAGCTTTATGAACAGCTGCAAGGGCTTGGCCTAAAACAACCGGAACCCCAGTAACTTCGTAAGAAACATCTGCTCCACCTCCTGTCAAACGATGGATAGCCTCTACGACTGTTTCCCCTTCTTCTGGGCGAACAACAATTGCTCCCAATTCTTCTGCTTTCGCTTGACGTTCAGGAGACAATTCAACCGCATAGATTTTTGATGCGCCTGCTGCACGAAGGGCTTCAACGATCAAAAGACCAATTGGACCCAAGCCAAAGATAACAGCTGTATCCCCAGCTTTCAAAGCAGATTGACGGACTGCATACACAGCTACAGCAGCAGGTTCTGTAAGAGCAGCTTGTTCATAGCTCAAGCTATCTGGAATCACATGGACAAGATCACCATCAAGGACACAGTATTTCGCAAAACCACCATCTGCAGCGAGGCCGACGAAGTTCAAGTTTGGATCAAGGTTATAATCGCCAATCAAGTTGTGCTCTGCAAGAATTGGTTCGATGGTTACACGATCGCCAACTTTGACACGAGTCACATTACTTCCGACTTCTACAATCTCACCAGAGAATTCATGTCCCAAAGTAACCGGTGCTTTTTGACCAGAATACACATGTTCTTCTGTTGGAATGAAGATTGGTCCATCCAAATATTCATGCAAATCTGTACCACAGATTCCTGTGAACTTGACTGCCACTTTTACTTGATGAGGCTGTACTTCAGGTACTTCCACTTCTTCGATACGAACGTCTTTCGCTGCATGCCAGCGAGCTGCTTTCATAGTAGCCATATGATGATCTCCTTGTTTTCACAATTTTTGGTTTTCTTTTCAGGAAACATTATACATCAAATTGTAAACGTTTTCTTTTTACTTGTCAAGGAAAAACTGGACAAAAGAGATTAGGGAAGCACCCCATAAGATACTTCCCTAATCTCAACTTTATTTGTGTTATTTCTTTTTGATTCGAGACACCTCTAGCCACCAACCTACAACCCAGCCAAGGACTAAAAGATAATTTTCAAGTGCACCTATGGCGTTGACTGAGTGATGATGTTGAAGATAGCTAAGGAAATGATTAGTCCCAATCCCGAGGCCTCCAATAATCAAAGCTATCAGTACAGCTCTCAAATAAAACCAATCGTATTTGAGATTAACGGCAATCAGGATGACAAGGACTGCCACATTCCAGATACCAATCTCCCTCTGCCAGCCAACTGAAATACCGTACCCCGAATGACTTCCCATATAAGTTGGGAAGAACAGCTGAAAAATAATAGCACCAGTCATGGCGAGAATGACGAGGATAAATAGGACTCTTAAGAATTTGTTCATGGGGTTGCTCCTAAACTCTTTTTTTAATGTTCCCAACTAGTCTAACACAAATATTGCAGATAAAAAACCAACCTTTCGGCTGGTTCTTTATCTATTATTCTTCTTTCAACTTCGCCAATTCTTGGGCAAGTAACTTGAGGGCTACTTGTGGGTTGGCTTGGCCTTTGGTTAATTTCATGAGGAAACCTGTGAAGGCCTTGTCAGCGTTACGTTTACCTGACTTGAAGTCGGCTACGGCTGCTTCATTGTCTGCAAAGACTTGGTGGATGATTGGAATCAAGACTTCAGGGTCTGAAATCTGTACCAATCCAGCTTTTTCGACGTATTCACGCGCACCGCCACCGTTTTTCGCCAAATGAACGAAGACTTTCTTGGCAATCTTAGAAGAAATCGTTCCATCTTCGATGACGGCAATCATTTCTACCAAGTTTTCTGGTGTCAATTGGATTTCTTCAAGCGTCTTGCCTTCTGCATTCAAGAATTGCGCCACTTCACCTTGGAGCCAGTTAGACACTTGTTTGGCATCTCCACCAAGGGCTACTGCTGCTTCAAAGAAGTCAGAAGTGACTTTCGTCGCTGTCAATTGGTTGGCATCATAGTCAGACAAGCCAAGCTCTGCCACATAGCGAGCACGACGGTCTTTTGGAAATTCTGGCAACTCTGTGCGCATTTCCTCAATCCACTCATCTGAGATTTCAAACAAGGGAAGGTCTGGCTCTGGGAAGTATCGGTAATCCGCTGCTCCTTCTTTAACACGCATGAGAATGGTGCTCTTGTGGGCTTCATCGTAACGGCGTGTTTCTTGACGAATGACACCACCTGAACGCAAGATTTTTGCTTGACGCTCAACTTCATACTCAAGACCTTTACGGACGTTTGAGAAGGAGTTCAAGTTTTTCAACTCAGTCTTGGTACCAAATTCCTCTTGACCGTATGGGCGAAGGGAAATGTTGGCATCCACACGCATAGAGCCTTCTTCCATCTTGACATCAGAAATGCCTGTGTATTGGATGACTTCTTTGAGAGCTGTCAAATAAGCATAGGCTTCTTCAGGAGAACGCATATCTGCTTCAGATACGATTTCAATCAATGGCACCCCTTGACGGTTAAGGTCCACATAAGAGAAACCGTCTGGGCTGTGGGTATTCTTACCGGCATCTTCTTCCAAGTGGGCACGTTCAATCCCGATTTTCTTAGTTGAGCCGTCTTCTAGTTGCACTTCAATCCAACCCTTGTAGCCGATAGGCTCATCAAATTGCGAAATTTGGTAAGCCTTTGGATTATCAGGATAGAAGTAGTTCTTACGGTCAAAGTGCATGTGCTGGTGGATATCCATATTCAAGGCCAAGGCAGCCTTGATTCCAGCATCCACAACACCCTTGTTCAAAACAGGAAGCACCCCTGGGAAAGACCAGTCAATCACATTGGTATTGGCATTTTGCTCGTTCCCAAAGTGAGCAGAGGTTGGTGAGAAAATTTTTGAATTTGTATCCAATTCAACGTGGACTTCAAGTCCGATGACTGTTTCAAAGTTCATTAATTGTCACCTCCAAAAATCACGGGTTGTTGCTTGTGGTAATCTGTCGTTGCTTCAAAGGCAGCTGCAGCTTGGTAGATAGTCTCTTCAGAATACTTAGGACCGATCAACTGCAATCCAACAGGAAGCCCTTGCGCAAAACCTGCAGGAATCGAAATCCCTGGAAGACCTGCCAAGTTGACTGGGATGGTCAAGAGGTCTGCTAAGTACATGGCAACAGGATCGTGATTAAGCGAATCCAAATCAAAGGCCACGCTTGGAGCTGTTGGACCAAGGATGAGGTCGTAATCCGCAAAGACTTTTTCGAAGTCTTGAATAATAAGAGTACGAACTTGACCGGCTTTCTTGTAGTAGGCATCGTAGTAACCTGATGACAAACTAAAGGTACCCAGCATGATACGGCGTTTGACCTCATCACCAAAGCCTTGGCTACGAGTGTTCACATAGATGTCATCCAAGTTCTTGGCATCTTCTGCACGGAAACCATAGCGAATCCCGTCAAAACGTTGCAAGTTTGAAGAGGCTTCAGATGAAGCAATAATGTAGTAGACAGCAACCCCGTATTTAGAATGAGGGAGGCTGACTTCTTCGACAGTTGCTCCCAATTTTTCAAAGTGTTTGGCCGCATTAAGAATGGTTTCTTTAACTTCTGGGTCAATTCCTTCGCCAAGGTATTCCTTAGGAAGGGCAATCTTCATACCTTTAATGTCTTGACCAATCTTAGAAGTAAAGTCTGCTATGCGCACTGGTGCAGATGTTGAATCCTTGGCATCTTCACTGGCAATGACATTAAGCAATTGGGCATTTTCCTTAACGGTTTGTGAGAAGGTACCAATTTGGTCCAATGAGCTACCAAAAGCAATAAGACCGAAACGAGAAACCGTTCCGTAAGTTGGTTTAAGACCAACAATCCCGTTAAAGGCTGCTGGTTGGCGAATAGAACCACCTGTATCCGAACCAAGAGACAAGCGGACTTGTCCTGAGGCTACAGAAGCTGCTGAACCACTTGATGATCCACCAGGAACCTTGCTGTGGTCCCAAGCATTCTTGGCTGGTCCATAGTAAGATGTTTCACCAGATCCACCCATAGCAAATTCATCCATGTTGGTCTTTCCGATGACAATCATATCTTTGGCTTTGGCATTGGCAACCGCTGTCGCATCAAAGATTGGCTCGTAGTTATAGAGCATTTTTGATGCTGCAGTCGTCAAGATACCATCAGTAGAGATGTTATCTTTGACAGCGAGTGGAATTCCTGACATGAGGTTGTCAGCATCGATTCCTTTTTCATCAATGGCCTTGGCTTGTGCAAGGGCAGCTTCTTCTGCCACTGTCACAAAGGCATTGACTGCTTCTTCACGCGCCTTGATATCGTCAAGCGTCGCTTGGGTCAATTCGGTTGCTGAAATTTCCTTAGAAACAAGGAGGTCGTGCAACTCTTCAATGATTTTATGGTTGAATGACATTAGGCATCTCCTCCATCTTCTAGGATAGCTGGTACCTTGATGTAGTAGTTATCTTTTTCAGGTACATTTTTAAACAAGCGGTCACGGTCTGTCCCTTTTTCAGCAACATCCGGACGCAATACAGTCTTGCGGTCAGCCATGGTCGTTGTTGGAGCAACACCCGTTGTGTCCACTTCTTCCAACAATTCCACCATGTCAACAATCTTCGATAAGGTTGTCGCAAACTCAGCTGTCTCTTCTGGAGAGAATTTTAATTTTGAAAGATTGGCAACGTGGGTTACCTCTTCTTGCGTAATTTTCATCTTGCTTCCTTTCGTGAAATGATGATTTTTCAATACCTTCTATTTTATCATAATTTCGGCTATTTTGCTTGGAGGATAAAAAATCTGTAGCAACTTTTTTGTCACTACAGATACCATAGGTTTAGCTTAAACCACAATATTTGAAAGATAGTTAGTCTATGGCTACCAAGAGCTTTCTCCAAGCTTCTAGGATTTCTGGCTTCAAGTATTTTTTCGCCAAATCATACGAAGCTTGATGCATAGACTCAAGATTGCCTTCTAAGACTGCTACAAGCTTATCCGCCATATCAGAAACAAGCAAATCCTCATCCATGGTCTCATCATAAGGAACCAAATAACCGTTCTTTCCGTCTTTGATAAAGGTCGGATTACCATAGCGAGCATCAAAACCGACCAAGGCCAGACCTGCTCCGGCTGCTTCCATCAGGGTCAAACCAAAGGTCTCCCACTGAGAGGTGGTCACATAAAGTTCATACTGTGGGTAAATCTTCTGCAAGTTCGCATGACCTCTTAGATAGATATAACTACCTGCTCCAAGGTCATCAATCAAGTGTTCCAGATTTTCTTGTTCAACACCCTTACCATAGATATCAAAGTGAAGATTAGGCACTTTATCATGGGCCAGGGCAACCGCTCTTATGGCTAGATCCAGCCGTTTGCGTGGGTCTAATCGAGAGGCCGTTATCAAACTAAGGGGCTTTCTCTGACCATCTGGATAACTAAGATTATCCAAGTGACCTACAGGTAGGGCATAAATAGTAGCATTGTCTAGCCCTTGTTTCTGAAGGGTAGTCTCTAGTACTGCTTTTTGTGCTTCAGTCGCTGTGATAAAGAAATCAAACCGCTGGGCATACTTAAAGATATAGTAATACTCATAGTAGAGTCCACCATTTTTAAACTCATGCTCTGAATGGAAAACAAAACCTAATTTTGCAGGTGATTGAAGTTCTAAAATTGGTCGTGCAAATGCAATCAAGGCAGCCCTATCTAATAATAGGGTATCTTCTTGTGTCAAGGAAAGGCGAGCCAAAAAGCGACGCATGACTTCCGTTTGTGACACTAAAATCTCATTTTCCAGCCTATACAACCAAGTAGCTCCCTGCTTGAGTTCTTCAAAAGCAATATGTCCATCTTGGTTATGGAAACTTCTTCTGATGAGGATACCCTTTTCAAAGTATTCTGTAACCAGTTTACGGGTTCCATACCACTCACGCTTCAACAAAATACCATTAGTAAGGTAATCGACATAGCGGACACACCCCTTTTTATAAGGGTCCATTGTAAAGATGAGTCTACTTCCATCTGAAAACTCATAAAGGAACTCTGTTTCATCTTGCTTCTTCAAATCCAGTCGCGTTAACTGGAACTGCTGTTGCAAGGCTCCCACTGTCAACGACGGAATATAACCATCTTGGTCAGTAAAACAGACATAGGCATGCAGGAATTCTTCATAGCGATGTCCCAGAGAAAGATAATAATCCAATTTATAGGGTTGAGGCCAAGTTGTGAAAACAAATTTAGCAGGCGCATTTAATTCACGCAGCATTAAGGCTCTAGATGCCTGGGCCACATCAACACCATTAGGCTCATAGCCCACCAGTAGGTTAAAGGTGTAAATCGTCATCTTTCTCCTCCTTCCAATTGATTAAAGAAAGCCATGATTTCTGCCCTATCAGCCAGTTTTAAAGCCTCTTTTTGAGCCTTAAGCGCTCTAGGATAGACATCTGGTTCCTGCAAAAGTTGGCGGATACTTTGCCCCATTTCCTCCACCGAAGCAAAAACAGTTGGTAGGGCCTTATAGTATTGACGGTGGACCGTTGAAGCCAAACCATACAATAGTTGCTCATTTGCAATAGCCTCAAGCGTCACATCAGAAACCTCACTGCCATAATTCAAATCGAGATAAATGGAAGATTTCCTTAGCAACTCTCGATATTTCTTACGACTAATCCCAGGATAAAGATGGACATTCGTCTTTTCCTCCAAGCAAGTCAATTTAGGTCCCATACTAGTTAAGGCTGCAATGTGAAAGTCAATATCTGGAAACTTATCAACCAAACTAGCTAGTCCCTCAATATTTTCCGAAGCAGTCATAACCATTGCCTGGGCAACAAAAGTCTGATTCCCTTCTTGTTCTGCACCAGCGAGATAAATCAATCCCGACCTACGCTCCTCTTGAGGATAATAATTAGCAATCAACGTATGACTTACCTGATTTTGAATGTGCTCAAGACCATCGTGACTAGCAGAACAATAGACCAGTCGTTCAGCTTGTAACAGTGGAAGCAAATTAGGATCCATACAAATGATAGCTTCGTCTGACTTTAGGACCTGCCCAAGAACAAACTTGATTACATCCTCCTTACCTGAGAAAATCTTATCTCTTCCCACAGAACCCTGATGAATCAAATAATCTTCTTGGATATAATGCAATAAGACTTCCTCTTGCGCACAATTAAAGTAAATATCCATGAGTGCTTGCCCCTCATCATCTAAAAGACGTTGCTTGGTCCGCCATCCATAACGGTTATAGTCATCAATAGCGACAATCTTTTCCCCTTGGCCGAACCACTCAACCTGCTTGACCGTGCGCTCTCTAACATTTTCACGAAAAATAATATTAGCTCGACGATCTTTGCCGTCAAAAAGATAAGTCGTAATTCCCAAAGTCCAAAGCTCCCAATAAAGAGGAACTGACAAATCATTAAAAAAGAGAGGTTTGCCTTGATAATCATCCTCAGAGGAATAACTAAATGACGATGCTAAACTTATAGTGTTTCCATCTACATCCGTTTCAAAATTAGTGTAGAACACTCGTGATTTCATCCCCAAAGAGTCTAGCAATCTTCTCAGTTTATCCGTCGCTTGACTGGGTTCTTGTGCAATAATGAGCATAGTTATCCTTTCTAACTATTTCAAGCAATAAATAGCTTTAACCTATCCCTTTATTGCTCCAAAAATCTCAAGTTGACCTTTGCTGTCTGATAGGTCTCTGTATCTTGAAGATTGGCTTCTTCCAATTTTTCAATGGCACGCTTCAAACGAGTCTTATAAATGTAACGATGCCATGTTAAATCATAGCCCAACATCCCTAGCAGTGCTAGTTTTTCATTTTTAGCTTCCATCTCATCTAAGACACGCTTTTCCGTCCAGACCTGCGACAAGGTATCCTTGCGCCCTACTCGATACCAGTAGATACATTTTTCAGTGTGAATCACACGATTGGCCTTTAACAAAAGCTTATACATAAGGAAGTTGTCTTCGACATTCTTTCCAACCGGAAAACGCAGGTCCTCAAATAAGGAGATTTTGTAGAGCTTCATCATGGCACACGCCCAAGCCATATCTCTTGTCTCTTGGATAGCATCATGATCAATAATATCTCTTCCCTCATAAAGGGTTTCAGAATAATCATCCTCCGTCAGCTTAATCAAAAACTTACTCGTACTATCATTAAACAAATTATAATTGCCAGTAGAAACATCTGCCTCATACTTTTTCAGCTGATCATACAAGGTCTCCACATAATCTTCTGTCACCCAATCGTCTGGATCTACAAAAGTAATGTAATTACCTGTAGCCAAATCAATCCCCGTATTTCGAGCTGCAGATAAGCCACCATTAACTTGTCGGACATAGCGAATACGTGAATCTTGCTTGAAGAATTCCTTGCAAATGGCTTCTGACTGATCAGGAGAACCATCATTAACAAGAATGATTTCAAGATGAGGATAGGTCTGGTTGACTATCGTTTCCAAACACTTCCGTAAATAAGCTTCCACATTATAAATGGGAATAACAATACTAACTACTTCTTTATTTTCCATTGATTATCTCTCAATCGTCTCTAGATATTCTCGAACAGCCTTCACCATTTCATCCACTTGGTCATTCTTAAACACTTGATTCTTCCCAGTTTGGTCATGATTGGTCCCTTCAAAAGAGAAAACAGGAAGCCCCAACTGATGAGCCGTTTCTGTAATATGATCAACCTCGTCAAATGGATTAATATCCAAATAAAAATCTATTTTTTCCAAAACCTTGCGACTGGTTAGAGGATCAAATGAGGGATAGAGGATAAGATTTGGATACTGCTCCAACTTCACCAAATTAAAACCAAAATGAGAGTGGGCCAAAATATGAAAAGCCACATCGGGAAGGGCTTGTAACAGACGTTCCAACTCAAAAATATCTGCCGTATTGGTATAAACAGCCGTATGATAAGAAAAATCTCCCACCATATCACTAAAGTTGAGCTTTACAGCTGGCTTTCTCAATAAGATATCTTCCCAAGATAGGGCGTAATAGAACCACCAAATATCCCTGAAACGATTAAAACGTTTAGCAGTCCAAGGCTTATTGTAAGAGGTGTAATGGATAACTGCAGGTACCCCTTTAAACGCATCATACCAATCCAGATCCCCGTATATATACTGGTCCTTATCAGAACCTACCTGAAGATTATAAGTCCAAGGAAGTCTGAGCCAAGCATCCTTAAAATACAAATTCAAGATTCCCTGATCACCATAGACTTCTTGGTGATGTTTCTGCGTTAAATCAAAGAGAGATTCTGTTACCTTATATTGGCGCCACCAGGCAGTGTCAATAACCATCAAACCAGCATTGAAACCTTCCGTCGTCGTCGGACAATCCACTACTGCTCCAATACCAAGACCATTCAAATCAACCTCAAAAAGTGGTGACAAATCCTGTGTAAAAATCATATCACTATCTAAATAGAGAACACGATCTTCTTGAACAAAGTCTGGAATCACATAACGGAAGAAAGTCGCATAATGAATATGTGCACTCGGAAGCGAAAATGCTTTAAAACTTTCTGCAGATACTCGACAATTGACAACCTCCGATGCAATGGTTTCTAAACGACGATTCATAAGCGCAAACCATTCTGTTGGTAAATTCTCATTTAAGACATAGATTTTCCAATGTCCCTGATGGGCGCATAGAGACTTAAGAGCTACCTCTAACTTTTCCATGTAAGATAGGTCGGCTACAAATACAACTGATTTTTTATCCATGTTTTTTCCCTCTCAAACTCTAATAAGAATATCATTTTTTAGAAAACATTACAATTTCTATACTTTAAAAACTCAGCCTAGTGGCTGAGTTAGATGGAAGACAAAGTCTTCTTAATTTAAGATGCCTTAAAATCATTTATCTAGGTTCTCAATCAGCCTAGTGCTAACTCAGAGAAGAATTGCCTGCCAGTGCTGACCAGATTTGCAACAGCAAACCTTGACAATCACACAACTAAAAGACCGAACATCCCTGAAATTAGAGTTAGCTTTATTAAAAGATCAAAAGTCCTATTCTACAGAGGCACCGTTACTTGCGATAACTTCCTTATACCAGTTAAAGGATTTCTTCTTAGAGCGTTTAAGGCTACCATTACCATCGTTGTCACGGTCCACATAGATGAAACCATAACGTTTCTTCATTTCACCAGTTCCGGCAGAAACAAGATCGATACAACCCCATGTTGTGTAGCCCCAGAGCACTACACCATCTTCATTGATAGCATCACGCATGGCCTTGATGTGAGCCGCCAAGTAGTCGATACGATAATCGTCTTCAACATAGCCATTTTCATCTGGCCTATCCACAGCACCAAGCCCATTTTCAACGATAAACATCGGTTTTTGGTAACGATCCCAGATGGCATTGAGGGTAATCCGAAGACCTAGTGGGTCAATTTGCCAGCCCCACTCTGAAGCCTCCAAATAAGGGTTTTTAATAGATTCAAAAATATTTCCGGCAGTCTTTCCATTAACTTCTGGATCACCTGAAGCCACACGACTAGCATAGTAAGAGAAGGAAATGAAATCAACAGTATGCTCTTTAAGAAGGGTCAAATCTTTTTCCGTCATCTCAAGCTCAATGCCATCACGTTCCCACTGTTTCTTAGCATAATTTGGATACTCTCCACGAGCCTGAACATCAATAAAGAAATAGCTACTACGGTCTTCTTGCATAGCTGCCCAGTAGTCCCGTGGGTGGGCTGTATTTGGATAATACTGACCCGCCGCCAACATACAACCGACCTTATTGTCAGGGTCAATCTCATGGGCCAACTTCGTCGCCATAGCTGAAGCTACCAACTCATGGTGGGCCGCCTGGTATTTCACCTGTTCCTCATTTTCACCCTCTTCAAAGCAAAGTCCTGCTCCCATAAATGGGGCATGGAGAATCATGTTAATTTCGTTGAAAGTGAGCCAGTACTTAACCAAACCTTTATAACGTGTGAAAAGGGTACGGCAAAGATTTTCATAGAAACCAAGCATCTTACGATTACGCCATCCCCCATACTCGGTAATCAAGTGCATGGGACAATCAAAGTGTGTGATGGTCACCAAGGGTTCAATGCCATGTTTGTGACATTCCTTGAAGAGGTCCTCGTAAAAGGCAAGACCAGCTTCATTTGGCTCAGCCTCATCCCCCTTAGGAAAAATACGTGACCAGGCAATAGAGAGACGGTAGGTCTTAAAGCCCATTTCACCAAGGAGAGCAATATCTTCCTTATAACGGTGGTACATATCAATACTTTCCTTGGCAGGATAAAAATACCCATCCTCGAAATCAAACATCTTACGATGACCCGTGATAATAGACAGGCGGTCCTTACCAATCGGCACCACATCAACATTGGCTAAACCACGCCCATCGGCATCATAGGCTCCTTCACATTGGTTGGCTGCCGTCGCTCCACCCCACAAAAATCCATCAGGAAACGTTAATTTTTTAGTCATTCTTTTACCCCTTCTGTATGTCAACTTTATCTAGTAATAGTATACAATACTTTGCAATCGTTTTCCTATAGTTCACAACAAAAAATCGAGAATAGGATAACTTCCTACTCTCGATGATGACTCATTTCCAATTGTCTTCTAAAAATTGGTGACGAATAGCGCTACTTTGCGCATAACGTTCGGGATTAGTCTTATAAAATCCCTGATGGTAAGCTTCGGCTTCGTAGAAAGTCTCCGCAGGTTCAATCTTTGTCACGATTGGACGGTCAAAACGTCCTGAAGCCTGAAGATTAGCCTTAGATTGTTCAGCAATTTCCTTTTGACGCTCAGCAAAATAATAAATCACAGGACGATAGTTATCACCACGATCCTCAAATTGTCCAAAAGCATCCGTCGGATCGGTCTGAGCCCAATAAATTTCGACTAAATCAGCAAAAGAAATGATTTCTGGGTCAAAGATAATCTCCACAGCCTCAGTGTGGCCAGTCGTTTTACGACAAACCTCCTCGTAAGTTGGATTTGGCACATGTCCTCCAGTATAACCAGAGCGAACAGATAGAATACCTTCTTGCTCCTCAAAAGGTTGCACCATGCACCAGAAGCACCCTCCGGCAAAAATAGCTCTTTCCATAGCGTCCTCTCTTACCAAACTGGTTCATCCAAACCTTGAGATGATTTCTTGATGACCTCTTTGACTTCGTCAGTATGATAAGCCTTGATAACTTTCTTGATAGCATCAGCCTTATCTGATTTTTCCCAACCTTTTTGGGCTACAAGTAGATTGTACCATTGCTTAGTATTTTTACTAGCAGGTTCTACGTAGATAGCTGTCTTAGGATCAATACCAGCCTCTGTAACGAAGTCATTATTAATAATGGCTGCATCAACAGAATCAAGGTTGGCAGCTGTCTGAGCAGCATCAACTTCTCTGATATTTAAATTCTTGCTATTTTCACTAACATCAGTCAACTTAGCCTTGTCATTTGCACCTACACTAAGCTTAATCAAGCCAGCAGACTGCAAGAGATTAAGGGCACGACTTTCATTAACGGCATCATTTGGAATGGCAATCGTAGCACCTTCTGGCAATTCTTTAATATCCTTATACTTGTTCTTACCACCCTCTGTTCCAGAATAGACACGGAAGGCTGTGAAATAAGTCTCAGCAATTGGTACCAAGTCAGTCTTATGATCCGCATTCCAGTTATCCAGGAAATTGTAGTGTTGGAAAGCATTAATATCAATGTCACCATTATTAAGGGCTACGTTTGGTTGAGAATAGTCCGTAAACTCGCTGAATTTAAGCGTAACTCCCTCTTTTTTCAAGATTTCTTCAACCTTATCCCAGCGTGCTTGTTCAGACTCACTCTTAGCCATGGTCCCTACTCGAACCACTGTCTTATCCTTAGCAGCATCCTTACCACAAGCTGCCAAAATACCTACAGAAGCAACAGCAATAGCTACAAAACCTAATAATCGTTTTATTTTCATCATTTTTCTCCTCTCAGATGAACCAATACCTTTAGTCTAACACGAATACAATCGCTTGACTAATTCATATTCTTAATTAGTTGATAGAGAGGGCTTATCAAAAAAAGAGTAAGAACTCAATCTTACTCTACAATTGTTGCTCCAAGAACATTTTTAAAATGCCCAATCGCAAAATCATGTGCTTCAGGCGTCAAGGATGCTGTTGCACTTGCTACAACCTCGATATCATAGCCCAAATTATAGGCATCAATGGCTGTATGCAGCACACAAATATCTGTTAAAACTCCTGTCAAAACGACTGTTGTCACACGACGTTCACGTAGACGAATATCCAAATCCGTTCCCGAAAAGGCTGAATAGTGTCGCTTATCCATCCAAAAGACACGACTATCATCCTTGATGGCGTCATACACTTCAGCTAACTTACCATAAAGTTCTCGTCCAGATGTCCCTGCAATATTGTGCGGTGGAAAGAGCTTGGTTTCAGGATGGAAGGTATCCCCTTCATCATGTCGGTCCATAGCGACAAAGATATAATCTCCATTATCATAGGCTTCCTGTGTCACCTGAGCAATGCGGTCTTCAATGGCCTGAGCTGGCTTTCCAGCCGTCAACTTCCCGTCATCCGCTACAAAGTCATAAGAGTAATCAATTGAAATCAATGCTTTTGTCATGTTACTTTCTCCTTTTTAAAAAAAGTGGGCAGTTACCACCTACCTCACTTTTATGTCAAAATTTTTCTTATTCGTATTCTTTCAATTTGTCGTAAATACCTTCGTTAAGAACTTTAAGGTAAGTCCCTTTCATACCAAGTGAACGGCTTTCAATAATACCAGCTGATTCCAACTTACGAAGGGCATTAACGATAACTGAACGGGTGATACCAATACGGTCAGCGATAACAGAAGCTGTCAAACGACCTTCCAAACCGTCCAACTCATTCAAGATAGCTGAAACCGCCTTGATTTCTGAGTAAGACAAGGTATTAATAGCCATGTTAATAGCTGTTTGTTTACGAATGGTTTCTTCCAAGTTTTCTGTTTGAAGGTTCAACAATTGCAAACCAACTACTGTAGAGGCAATCTCAACCAAGATAAGATCTTCATCCACAAAGTCATGATCATTACGCCAGATGATGAAAGATCCAAGACGCATACCACCACCATAAATAGGCGCAATAGTCGTCAAACCATCTGGAAAGTCATCCTTTGATTCCACTGGGAAAATAGTCAAGTCACTATCAATACCAATATTTTCTTGAGTGTCATAGACACGACTGATACCACGTGTGTATTCTTCTGGGAGTTGTTTGGCTTCAAAAAACTCTTCTACACGATCGTTATTGGTTTTGTATTTCATGGCATAACCAAGGAGGGCCCCACCACCATTAACGATAGCAGCGTTACAATCGATGATGTCTGCCAACTGAGCAGCCATGTTATTGTATGGAAGATCTCCTTCCAAGCTATCTACTGAGCGTTGCAAGATAGATGTAATTTTACGAGTTTTAGCCAGCAAATTTGCCATATTTATTGTCTTCACTTTCTATTTGTAATCTTAATAATCTCAGGTCCTGTACCAAACATATCCGTCAAGACCCACTAGCCCTATCATTATAGCACACTTAACCTATAAATTGCAAACAATTGTCTGAAAATTATTTATTATTCTACTATTCATTATATTAAGTCAATTATGTCTTTTTCAGCTAAAACGTTCGGATTTTAGGCGAAAACCTCTGCTTTTTAGGTATCAAGAAAACTGGACAAATCCTTTTGCCCAGTTGTTGACATATTAGCGCTTGTAATATGACAAGACACGTTCAATTTTATTTCCCAGATCAGCCAACTCTTCCACACGAGGAAGGTAAACGATACGGAAGTGGTCTGGTTCATTCCAGTTAAAGCCTTTACCCGGAACCAAGAGAACCTTCTCCTTCTTCAAGAGACGAAGGCAGAACTCTTCATCATCGTCAATATCATACATATTACGATCAATTTTAGGGAAGATATAAAGCCCTGCATCTGGCTTCACAGCTGTAAGCCCTGGAATAGCATTAACGGTATTAGTGATGAATTCACGTTGTTCATAGATGCGACCACCAGGAATCAAGAGCTCATCTACAGACTGGTAGCCCCCAAGTGAGGTTTGGATAACGTGTTGAGAAAGCACGTTGGCACAAAGACGCATGTTAGCCAGCATGTTAAGACCTTCAATATAGCCTTTGACATTTCTCTTTGGTCCAGAAAGAACCATCCATCCCACACGGAAACCACAGATACGGTGTGACTTAGAAAGACCGTTCATAGAGACACAGAAAACGTCTGGTGCAAGACTAGCAATAGCAGTGTGCTTCTTACCATCCATCACCAAGCGGTCATAAATTTCATCCGCAAAGATAATCAAATCATTTTGGCGTGCAATATCGACAATCTGTTCAAGAATATCTTTAGGGTAAAGAGCACCTGTCGGATTATTCGGATTAATGACGACAATTGCCTTTGTGTTTGAAGTAATCTTAGACTTGATGTCATCAATATCTGGATACCAGTTTGATTTTTCATCACAGACATAGTGCACAGCGTTACCGCCAGCTAGACTGACACAGGCTGTCCAAAGAGGATAGTCTGGCATTGGCACCAATACTTCGTCTCCATCATCAAGCAAGGCCTGCATAGACATAGAAATCATCTCTGAAACACCATTACCAATATAGATATCGTCAATATCCACATTTGGGAAGCCCTTAAGCTGGCAATACTGCATAATAGCCTTACGAGCTGAGAAAATCCCCTTACTATCTGAATACCCTTCACTGTTACGAACATTCATAATCAAGTCACGAATGACTTCATCTGGTGCTGTAAAGCCAAATTCCGCAGGATTTCCCGTATTAAGACGAAGAATCTTTTCACCGTTAGCAATCAAGCGGTTGGCCTCATCCAAAACCGGTCCACGAATATCATAGGCAACGTGTTCCAACTTTGATGATTTATCAAATGTTTTCATAAGTTAATCCTTTCAAAAAATACTAAAAGTAGATACATCTAGTAGAAAATAAAAAATTCAACACCTGATGGGGAACCCTACTTTTATTGACACCATCTAAGGCTTAACCCATGGCATCAGTTAAGAAGATTCATTCTCTTCTCAATTATCACGTTTCTTACGAAGCTAATAACAGATTGTATTATACCTCTTTTTCAAGTAATCTTCAATTTTGGACAATATCAAAATCCCTTCACTGCGTAAAAGGCTCTTTTTAGGTAAAGATTTAAAAAAAGATTTCAGAAAACATATAATAACGCTTTCACTTTTTAAATTAAAAGAGTATAATAGGGCTAAAGATAGGAGGTAGAGCTTATGTCTCAACAATATGAACGTATTATGGTAGCTATCGATGGTTCTTACGAATCCGAACTAGCCTTTATCAAAGGTGTGCATGTTGCAAAACGTAACGATGCACAGTTACTTTTAGTACACGTTATCGATACACGCGCCCTTCAAAGCGTTGCGACTTTCGACTCTTACATCTATGAAAAACTAGAAGACGAAGCTAAAGCTGTTTTGGCCGATTTTGAACGTCAAGCCAAGGAAGCTGGATTAACCAAGATTCGTAAAGTCATTGAGTTCGGTAATCCTAAGAGTCTTTTGGCTGTTGACATTCCTGAAAAGGAAAACGTTGACCTCATCATGGTTGGTGCAACTGGTCTTAATACTTTTGAACGCTTGCTTATCGGTTCATCTTCTGAATACATTCTCCGTCACGCAAAAGTTGACTTGCTCATTGTTCGTGACTCAGAAAAAACACTTTAGTCGCCTCTCACAAGCACCTACGGTGCTTTTTTTCATACGAAAAAGAACTGGGACCCTTTTGTCTCAGTTCTTTTGTTTATTCTATTTTTCAGACTTAGCCGATTTAGATACCTCTTCAGACTCTGAACTTGCTTGACTTTTTTCTTTTGACTCTTCACTAGCAGATTGGCTTGAAACACCTGCTTGCTCTAAAGCAAGGCTAGTTGAAAGGCTCGCATGCTCAGCTTCCTGACTAAGGCTAGCTTCAACAATCATCAATTCTTTTTGGCGCTCAGTCTCACGTTGGTATTCACGTTCTTCCAGTTCATCCTGACGTCGTCTTTCTTGCTCACGTCTTTGAGCTCTTTGACGCTCACGTTTAGCATGGCGTTTTTGCGTCTCATCAATCAAGACCTTTGTGTTGTCCTTAATACGCATCAACTTAACAAGACGAACCAAAAGTCTCCAAAGGAAGACAACAATGGACTCTGCAAAAAGTAGAATCTCTACTATAATGACTCCCAACAAACTCCAAGCCATGAAGAGTGTAATCAACAACTGCGTGAAAATCTTCTTCAAATCACCTAAGTGATTATTGTGGATATTAAGGGTCTCAAGGAAAAGATCCAAAATACCTTGCAAAAGATTAGACTTAACAGACTTATCTCCATCAAGACTCAAGTCTGTTTGGACTTCTGCCGGAGTAACCACGGTCAATTCGCCATCTTGGTAGACTTCTACACGGTCTCCCAAATTGATAGCAAAATCAAATAGGGCTTTATCTATTTTCTTTAAGCGCCCATCAGGATGACTAAGATAGACAAAATCATCATCAATTTTTAATATACGAAACATAATTTACCTGCTTTTTAGTACTTCATAAATAATAGCAAAGTTAAAAAGCTCTTGTCAAGAGCTTGTCGAATGGATACAAACAATTTTAAATACGTCATAGACTAAGAACTTCTGCAAAAAACGTGAAATAAGAACTTATTTCACAAGCAAAGTGAACATCGGTCTAGAATTTTTCTTATGATAAAAATGCTTAAAACAGTCTGTTTCAAGCACTCCATAATATTTAAAACCGTTAGGAAAACTGTTTTAGGCTGATCCTAAATCTCAAACAGTTATCATTTTAGTCCAAAGTTTTGACACCAACACGGTTCTTGTATTCTTGATAGGTTTCAGTATGCATGAGGGCCTTAGCATTTTTAACACGGTCCATAGTTGGTGGTTTGACCCCTTCCAAAGGATATGGAATACCCAGCTCACGCCACTTGAATTCGCCCATAGTATGATAAGGAAGAATCTCAAACTTATCAACATTTTTCAAGGTTTTAACAAATTCACCCAGCTTAATTAAGTGATCATCAAAGTCGGTCAATCCAGGTACCAAGACATGGCGAATCCAGACTGGCACTTGTTTATCAGACAGATATTTTGCAAAGGCCAAGATATTCGTATTAGGTTGGCGAGTTACAAATTTGTGTTGCTCTGGATTAATCTCTTTGATGTCAAGCAGAACCAAATCAGTCACAGCCAAGAGTTTGTCAACGACTTCATGATACTCAGGAGTATTACGGTAGGCAAAACCACAGGTATCAAGTGTACAGTGAATGCCTAACTTTTTAGCCTCTGTAAAGAGAGCCATAACAAACTCAATCTGAAGCATGGCCTCACCACCGGATACAGTGATACCACCTTGCTCTCCCCAGAAATGACGGAAACGAAGAGCTTCTTCTAAGACATCCTCGACAGTACGCTCAACAGCCTTATTTGACTCCATAGCCCATGTATCTGGGTTATGGCAATATTGGCAACGCATCTTACAGCCTTGCATAAAAACAATAAAACGGATACCCGGACCATCTACGGATCCAAAACTTTCAGTCGAATGAACCAGTCCAGTCACCTGACTGTAATCAATTTCTGCCATGGCAGCCTCCTTGAAAACGCTTTTTACATAAACTCATTATACCTTTTTTACGAAAAACATGCTTCTTATCTGCCCGAATTAAAGCAAAGGTTATACTATAATACATCTCTAGTAAGGTGTAAACTATACTATACCAGAAAGAAAAATCGGAAATAAACCAGTCTTAGAACACAGACAAACGCATCTGAACATCCCATAAATAAGCATTTCTGTAAAGTCTTTAGTGTAAGCACAAAAAATATAAATTGAGACTCTCCGCTACGACAAAAACGCCTGAAACTAAAAAGTTTCAGGCGTTCATAATGTTGAGACTTAAAGCTTAAAAATGAGGCATGGAACTTCGAGAAAGTTCGCCTACGTCCATTATCACCTTAGGAAAATCTCAAAATAAGAGCTTATGTTAAATCTAAAACTAGAAGATATCCAGTCTTCTCTGATAGGTTAAGCACGTTTTTTGAAGCCCAAAAAGGCTGCTGCTGCAAGGAAGAAAGTCCCTGCGATTGTCAAGAAGGTTGCTGCTTCTTCACCGGTCTTAGGAAGGGTTACTTCTTTCCCTTTAGCATCTTTACCTGTCAATGTTCCATCAGTGTTAACCTTAAATCCTACCGCTTCAGGAGCAACGACACTTGTTGTACCATCAGTATTTGCAATAACAACTTGGCTATTTTGTGTAGAAACAATTGTTTGGCCAGCTGCTGTCACAACTGGAGCTGCAGGTGTAACAGTCACAACAGGTTGTCCATTGACATTCACTGAAGGAACCTCAGGTGTTTGAGGGTTCTCTTTTGTTTCAGTATTAGCCGCTGGTGCTGCTGTATCAGGCTTATCAGCTGGTTTTTCAGCAGGTTTATCTGACGACTCAGTTGTTGGAGCTGGTGTTGCTGGCGTTTCTGGAGTCGCTGGCGCTGTTGGCGTCGTAGGAGTTTCAGGCGTCGCTGGTACTTCAGGGACAGCAGGAGCAGTTGGCGTTGTCGCTCCTGTATTTGAATCATTACTGCGAGCCAAATCGCCATCACTTGGCGCTGTAGAAGAGCCTGTTGTTCCACGCTCTGCTGTTGGTTGCGTGATCAAAGCATCATTTGTAGCAATGCCATCATCCGCAAAAGAAGTTACTGGTACTAAAGCTCCTAGGGTAAGGAAAAGCAATCCACTATAAATAGATTTTTTAGAAGCCATTAAAATTCTCCTTTTTTCATTTGTCAGTTAATTTATATTTTACCATAAAAAAGGTATAAAAGACTATTTTAATCAAAATCTTATCATTTTATATTCTAAGCCTATCAAAAGAGCTAAATGTGTTTAAAATTCTTTAAACAAAAATGACAAGTCTGATAAAGACGTTTCTCCTCAAGTAAGTAAAAATGGCTTAATATCATGCTCTAAGGCAGTTTTTCATTTTATCATTTAGCTAAAGAAAATTTAAAATGAAGATAAGAAAAAAGCGTCCTCTCATAAAGAGATGGAACGCTCAATTATCATTTTCTGTTCTAATAGCTCTAGGGTTTTCTAATCAAAATACTCTTAATGCTATTCTTCTACTTCCTCTGGAGCTTCTGTGATGATGACTTTCAGCTTGGTTACTCGACCATCCTTAACCTTGTCATTGATGAATTCAAGGTGTTTATCTTTATTAATCACTTCATAGTGTTCTTTGACTTCTTGAGTAGGGATAGCTCCTACACCAGTCAAATAGTAACCTGCGATAGTGTCAACATCATCACTCTCAAGTTCAGTGTCAAAGTATTCGTTGAAGTCGTTAAGGGTCATAACTCCCTCAACAATATAGGTATTTTCTCCAATTTCACGAACTTCTACACTAGCTTTATCTGTTTCGTCATCAATCTCGCCGACGATTTCTTCCAACAAATCCTCGAAGGTCACTAGACCAGCCACACCGCCATATTCATCAAGCAAGATAGCCATTTGATTGTTGGTATTACGAAATGCCGTCAAAAGATCGTTAACAAAGATTGTTTCTGGAACAAAGAGGGGCTCGTTCATGATGCGACGAAGCTTAACATTCTCAAAACCGAGCTCATAACCTGCTTGAAGGAGGTTTTTGGTATGGATAACACCGATAATCTTATCCTTATCATCTTCGTAGACGGGGATACGAGAGAAGCTTTGCTTAAGAATGGCTTGGATATTTTCCTGAGTGTTGTCTTCAATATCAATCATGAAGGCATCTGTACGAGGAACCATAACTTCACGCGCCATCAATTCATCAAGAGAGAATACACCTTGAAGCATTTCGATTTCCTCAGCTTCAAGTGTTTCATCACTCTTGGTCAACATGTACTCAATCTCGTCACGTGTCATCTGCTCATCCGCATCATCAAAAGTCATAGGTGTCAAACGAGACAAAAGGTTGGTTGATGCCGAAAGAATCCATACAAAAGGACTGACAATCTTACCAGTTACGATAATGACAGGTGCTGAGTAGATGGCCAGATTCTCCTTAAGGTTCATGGCAATACGCTTAGGATAAAGCTCACCAAAAACGATAGAAATGTAGGTCAAGACTACCAAAGATACCACGCTACCAGCTGTTTTAGCCCATGCTACGTGACCAAACCAAGTTGCTATAACTGCCCCTAGTGAAGCAGAGAGACTGGCCCCTTGCAAAAGACTGATAAACGTAATACCAACCTGAATAGTTGATAAGAAGTTATTAGGATTTTCAAGAACCTTAAGTAGGCGAATAAATTTCTTATCACCCTCTTCTGCCTTTTGCTCGACACGAGAGCGATTGAGTGACACTAGGGCCATCTCAGACGCTGAGAAAAAGGCTGTAAGCAGGGTTAAAATGACTAGTAAAATAAATTGAAATAATAAGGACTGACCACTAGAGTCTTCCATTTTTTTCTTCTCCTCTAAAAAAATTCTGACTTTCATTATACCACAGTTTTCCAATAAAAGCCCTTATTTTATGCTATAATTAGAGTAATTTACCATCAAAGGAGAGACTTATGTCACTTATACGATTAGAAAATGTCAGTTTGACTCGCCAAGGAAAAACACTCTTGTCCAACTTAAACTGGACAGTGGAGAAAGGGCAAACCTGGGCCATTCTAGGTCTTAATGGTGCTGGAAAATCCACCCTCCTACGTCTTTTGACCGCTGATTTTTTCCCAAGTGAAGGTCAAGCTGAGATCCTTGGCTATAGCTTTGGTAATGGCGATATCACAGGCCTCCGCAAACAGATTGGTATTGTTAGTTCCTTTATCACCGAGCGTCTGCCCAAGCATATGACCGCTGAAAAGATCGTACTTACCGGTAAGTACAAGAGTTCAATCCTCTATAAGGCATACGGCGACAAAGAATTACAAGAAGCTAAGGACATGCTGATATCACTTGGAGCTGAGGAACTGATTGGCCGCCAATATCACGGCCTCTCTCAAGGGGAAAAACAAATTTGTTTGATTGCTCGTAGCCTTATGGAAGACCCTGACATCATTATCCTAGACGAAGCGACTGTTGGCTTAGACCTCTTTGCTCGTGAAAAACTCTTGCGTCAGATTGATCGCATCACTTCACTTCCTCATGCTCCACTAGTCCTTTATGTCACCCACCATGCTGAGGAAATCACTGAAAATATGGACCACATCCTTCTGCTCCGCCAAGGAAAAATTGTGGCTCAAGGGGCTAAAAATGACATCATCACACCGGAAGTCTTGGCTGATTTCTACCAAAATCCTGTTCAAATTATTCCCATTGATGACCATCGTTTTTACATTAACCCACTTCTCTAAGAATTAATCACTATTTATGAACAACATCATAGAAACAAGTCCCTCAGACCATAGACTGGGGGACTTGTTCTTTTATCACCACTACTCTTTTATTTGAGATACGCCATACAAAATTAAGGCTGGAACGATGAGCTGTACTATAGACGACTTTTGTCAAAAGATTTCACCATGTGATAAAATCTTTTGACTTTTACCGATTCAGTCAAAACTGTCCTTTTTGACCGAATAGCTTCTAGAATGAACCACATAGACAAATAATATTGTCCGTAAGTTAACCTTTTGATAATTTAGTAGGTGTTAAAGCAAAATATCTTTCAGATATAGAAAACGAGGTAGAAACATGACTAAAGTAATAGGTATTGGATTAATCGGTACAGCAGTAACAGTTATCACTTACAGTATTCTCGGCTTCCCAAAATTGAGATGTCGCTTTGGCCACTCTTTCCAGTCGCTCTTTTTGCTTTCTTTGCAATAGAAAATCTTATCAAAAAAGATTATAAATCTAGCCTCATGAGTACTTTGATTGGTTTAATGATTGCTAATGCAATCTATGGCGTGCTCCCTATATCAAATAGCATCCTGATTGTTGCAGGAATTTTAACATGCCTTGGTCTAGGCTTTCTTTTTCCAAATCACGGTAATGAAAAAGAGAAACATTAAAAAGAAGTCAAGAAAAATCTTGGCTTCTTCACTTAAACTCGCCCTCGGGCTAGATTAATCATATCATAGGTCAAGGTATTGCTGGTCTCTTTGAGAGAATAATCCTCCAAAGTATTGACCTCCTTACGAAGCTGTTTGGCGTAGCGGCTAGAGATTAACTCATCTTGTTCATATTCGTTGATTACTTTACGTTCCAAATAGTAGCCTCGCAACATCTCGTCGATATTGTCAGGACTAAGGTGGGTAATAACCCGTTCAACAAAGGCTCCTGACTGGATAATCTCAGCCTCTTGTAAACGGCCACGCTTTAGATAAGACAAGAGGTCGGAGTGATAGACACCTTCCAGATTACTCAGGGCTTCCAATACTTGCTCAGTATTTGTCAAATAAAGCTCCGCCATGTGATCACGATTTTCCTCTGTTAAACGAGGAGCTCGTAACGTCTCCTCCTTGCCAAGATGAAATTTAAAGGTAAAGGCAAGGTGTAGGAGCCTACGTAGGCCTCGTACAAAGACAACGAAGGCATAGGAAAGGCTGGAGACGAAGCCACGGTTAATACGACGCTCCAATCCCTTGATATAACGCTGATAGAGATTGTATTCAAGTTCTGAAAGTTGCCCCTTCTTGTAGGCATACTCTAACCCTTCACTCTCGATTTCCATAATCATGACACGGATATTGGCCAGCTCTTCTTTGACATCATTGGACTCTTGCTCCAAGATGAGGTTTTCCAGACGTTGATTATAATTGTCAATGGTAGCGTAAACAGCACCCTGATGCTTAGACTGCTTCAGGTCCTTTCCAAGTTCCCCAACGACATCATTCAAAATAGCAATCTGCATATAGTGGTTGGTTGTATGGGCTGCCCCCGTTGCCAATTTTGGTAGGACTAAAATGCCTGTTAAAAAGCTTAAGAGGGTGACACCCGCCACTGTAAAGAGGAGAAGGCTATGTTCTAAAGTCGTCATATTGGCAAGAGGAAGCAAGAGAATCGTCGCAATGGACACTGTTCCCTTAACCCCAGAGAAGGTCAGAAGAGTGGCACTCTTCCAAATTCTTTTTAGGGGTCTTTTGTTTTTCCAGGCTCTTTGGGCAAATACCGCACTAATCATGACAAATCGAATGGCAAACATGGTCGCTGTCAAAAGCACGATTGCTAGCAGCAACCAGAGATTATCGTAGGTGCTACTTTGCAGAACGGGCATGGCCAAGGTTGGTAATTCCGTCCCCAAAAGGAAGAAGACCATACCATTTAGCATAAAGGTAATGGTTCCCCAAATGGTATGCGAAATACTATCCAATTTGGCATCAAAAACCGTAATTTTTTTGAAACGGCTGGCTAGAGAAATACCAGCCACTACTACGGCAATAATGCCCGAGACATGAATCTCCTCCGCAACAAAGTAAGAGGCAATAGGGAGCACAAGTTCTAGTAGGAGTGCCCCAGTGACATCTGCTGCATCCATATTGTCCAGGATAGTCAAGAAGAGCCGATTAAGGAGGGCCGTGATTAGGCCGACCAGAAAGCCCCCCATAACGGAAAGGAACAAATTCCAACTAGCATCAAGGAGCGAAAAGGCTCCCGTTGTCAAGGCAGTCACCGCTACTTGAAAAGCGACCAGACCTGAAGCATCGTTCAAAAGCCCTTCACCCTGCAAAATATAACCTATCCACTTTGGAAAACTGAAGCGTTTGGCAATAGCTGAATAGGCCACAAAATCAGTCGGTCCAAGGGCCGCCCCGATAGCTAGACAGGCAGATAGAGGCACTGATACAGGCAGGATGGACTTAGCCAGATAACCGATTCCCAATGTCGATACGAAGATGACTGGAAAAATCAGAAATAGAATCAATTTCCAGTTACGTAGTATGCTGGTAATATCACTCTCTTCCCCCTCTCGGAAAAGCAAGGGAGCGATGATAAAAGCTAGAAAGAGTTCTGTTTCAAGCTCAAAAACACGACCTTTGAAAAGTAAACCAATGCCCACTCCAAAAATAATTTGAATCAAGGGCAGAGAAAGTCGTGGAAAGATACGGTTGATAACGTTCGATAAGATCAAGCTAAAAAGAAGAACCAGTAAAGCCGATGATAGATGCATAGCTCCTCCTAATCTTCTTTATGGCAACAGTTTGAAAATAATTCTTTTTGCTTACTGATTTTTTTATCAATAGCCGTCACATCTTCCTTGGCCAAAAGTTTATGGCAACGTTCGACCTCAAGACTAGCCAGCTTTTTCTTAATTTTTGCCGTTTTACGGTTTTCGACTTTTTTCAAGGTGTCCTCGGCACTTTGCTTATCGATATATTTGGCCTGCATCTCCGCCAATTTTTCTTTAATGTCTGTAATCATTGTAATTTCTCCAGCATCACCAAAAATGGTGGTGTGTTAATTTGATTGAGGGGTTGGTAAAGCATGGCTGTGAAAACACGTTGGTCCAAACCAATGACATACTCAAGAACAGCGTCCTTTTCCATATCACCACCATCATGACCGTAGTAAATCATAATCGCCAAGCGACCACCAACTTCTAAGCGGTCAAGAATTTTCTCAATAGCTTCAAGAGTCGTGTGGGGCTTGGTGATGACAGTCTTGTCTGCAGATGGCAGATAGCCCAGATTGAAAATAGCTGCTCGAATAGTTTCCGTGACATATCGGTCCAGATTTTCATGCCCATCTAAAATGAGTTCTGCATTGTCAATTTTCAAATCTGACAAGCGTTGACTGGTCTTTTCAAGCGCCTGCTCCTGCACGTCAAAGGCATAGACCTTCTTGGCAAGACCAGCTAAAAAGGCGGTATCATTGCCATTTCCCATAGTCGCATCAACAGCGATACTCCCATCATCTAGCACTTGAGCTAGAAAATCATGAGACATCTGAATCGGACGTTTCATCATGCTTCTTTCTCCTTTTCCTTAGCTACTTTACAGCCTTGCCATGAGCCACGACGTTCCATCTCCTTGTCAATGGCATTAAGAACTTCCCACTTGTTGAGACTCCACATAGGACCAATCAGCATGTCTCGGGGCGCATCACCAGTGATTCGGTGAATGACGATATCCTTAGGAATGATTTCCAACTGGTCACAGATGATGGACACATATTCTTCCTGACTCAGCAATTTCAGACGCCCCTCGTGGTAGTCTCTTTGCATACGGGTATTGGTCATCAGGTGGAGGAGGTGGAGTTTAATCCCCTGAATGTCATTATCCGTCACACAACGGCGAACATTTTCCACCATCATCTCGTGGGTTTCTCCTGGCAAACCATTAATCAAATGCGATACAATCTCAGCCTTGGGCGCACGCTCACGCACACGCTTAACCGTCTCTACATAGAGATCATAGCTGTGTGCTCGGTTAATGAGCTCTGACGTTTCTTCATAAGTGGTCTGCAGTCCAAGTTCAACGGTCACGTACATACGTTCTGTGAGTTCGGCCAGATAATCAATCACATCGTCAGGCAAACAGTCTGGGCGGGTACCGATATTGATGCCAACAACACCAGGCTCATTGATAGCCTGTTCGTAGCGATCCTTGATAACCTCAAGCGGCGCGTGGGTATTGGTAAAGTTTTGAAAATAAACCAGATATTTCTGAACTTCTGGCCACTTGCGATGCATGAAGTCAATTTCATGGTAAAACTGCTCACGAATCGGTGCCTCAGGAGCTACAATGGCATCCCCAGATCCCGAAACCGTACAAAAGGTACAGCCACCGTGAGCCACCGTACCATCACGGTTGGGGCAATCAAAGCCCGCATCTATTGGTAGTTTGAAAATCTTTTCGCCAAAAAGCTCACGATAGTAATCATTAACTGTTCTATAACGTTTTTTCATAAGGACTATTATAACACTTTGACCTAAAAAAGAGGGTAAGACAGAGACAAGAATCAAGGATTTCTGCCTGTCCTACTCTCTCTTCTTATTTCGTCTTTTTCAAATAATCAATGGCTTCTTGAGCTGTTTTTACAGGAACGATTTTCATCTTGGTTCCCAGTTTCTCGGCAGCTTCCTTAGCCTCTTGATAGTTGGTTTTGGCATCCGGATCAGCCTTTTTCATTTCCTTGGTTACTGGGTTGTTTGGCACGAAGAAAATGTCTGCACCGCTATCGGCCGCTGATTTCACCTTAAGGTAGGCACCACCAATGTCACCGACAGAACCATCCTTTTCAATGGTTCCCGTTCCAGCAATCTTACGACCATCCTTGAGGTTTTGACCAGAAACCTGGTCGTAAATAGCCAAGGTAAACATAAGACCCGCACTTGGTCCACCGACACCATCAAGTTTAAACTTCACATTCTCAGAACTCTTGACCTCAGTATGGTCCGTCAAGCCGATACCAATACCATTCTTACCATTGGCGATCTTGATAATCTTACCTGTGGCCGACTTTGATTTGTCATCTGTCGTATAAGTGACCTTAACCTTTGAACCCAACTTAAGTCCCTGAACGTATTTAATCAAATCAGCCGAATTATTAAAGGTCTTGTCATTGACAGCCGTCACCGTATCCGCAATATTAAGAACGCCCTTGAAGCTGGAATCATCATTGACCTGAAGCACATAGACACCCATATAGTCCAAGCTCGCCTTTTTACCAGCCAGCGTCAAGCCTTGATAAATGGCTTGGTTTTGGGAAGTCTCCATGTAAAATTGGTTGATACGCATGTAATCTTCATCAGAGTAATTACCCGTTGCCTCTTCAGCCGTTTGAAGCTTAGCGAAATTATTGAGCTGAGCATAGAGCATGAGGGCCAAGGTCGCCTTGGTTTGGGCCACCGCCACAAAATTGTAGGAACCTTTTGAATCATCGGCTTTCTTATCCACAGTCAAGACTTCCTTGGTATCAAAAGCACCACCCGGAAGCTCTACATAGTAATTATTGAGCGGGAAAAAGAGGGCAAAAAGGAGGAAAAGTACTGTAAAAATACCTAAGAGCCACCACTTAATCCGCCACATTTTCCCTAATAGCGATTTAGATTTTGTCTTGTTTGCCACGCTTGGCCTCCACTTCCTTAACAACTGCTTGAGGAACATAAGAACTAATGTCCCCCTCAAAATAAATCAACTCACGCACACGACTTGAGGAGACTGGTGTCACCTCATGACTAGCAATCAAATAAACCGTTTCAAGCTCAGGCGCCAGCCCCTTATTGAAATAGTCCATATTGGCCTCATAGTCAAAATCTGTCGCATTACGAAGGCCTCGAACCAAATAGGTCACGCCAAGGTCTCTGGCAACATCTACAGCCAGACTATCGTGAGCCGTTATGACCTTGACATTGGGAAAATCTGCCACAACCTCATCCAAGATACGCTTGCGAGTCGCAACATCCCAGAAGCCCTGCTTGTTTTTATTATAAAAAAGGCCAATATAAAGCTCGTCAAAGAGCTTGCTGGCTCTGGCAATGATATCCATATGCCCATTGGTAATCGGATCAAAAGACCCCGTAAACATAGCAATTTGGGTCATCGCATTTCCTTTCTACACCCGCTACAGGTACCTAGCGCACGTAAACCGTCACCTTACTGATACCATAGGTTTTCTGCTTCCAAATCCCAAAGTTTGAAATTTCTTCAGGCAGGTCTACAGCCTTATCTGTCTCGCAAACCAACATCACTTCTTTAGCCAAGAGCCCTTGATCCTCTAACTGAGTAATATTAGCCACAATCTGCTCTTTGGCATAAGGCGGATCTAAAAGCACCAAGTCAAACTGACCTGTCAATTGGGTCAGTGCACGCGCCGCATCCATCTTCAAAAGCTGAAACTGTTTCTCACTCTTGGTCATCTTAATATTTTGCTGAATAATAGCTTGTGCCCGACGGTCTTTTTCCACGAGAACAGCAGACGACATGCCACGACTAATAGCCTCAATGGCCAGACTACCACTCCCAGAAAAAAGATCCAAAACACGCCCTCCATCAAAGAAAGGACCAATCATATTGAAAATGGCACCCTTGACCTTGTCCGTTGTTGGACGAGTCGTTTTGCCTTCTAACGTTTTAAGCGGACGCCCGCCAAAATCACCTGCTACAACACGCAAGTTGGTCACCTCATTTTTACTGATTTTAGTAAGACTTTTCTATTATACCAAAAAACCACACATAGATGTTGCTTCAAAGGATGCTAGACAAGCTGAAAACCATCAAGCAAACACAAAAAACTCGAGAGCCTCCCGAGTTTTCATTTATTTTACTTATCAGCAAGTGCAGTCACGTAGTTGTAAGCTTCGATACCAGCTGTGGCACCATCCCCTACGGCTGTTGTGATTTGGCGAAGGTCTTTCTGGCGGACATCCCCAATGGCAAAGATACCAGGAATACTTGTCGCCATCTTATCATCTGTAATAACCCAACCAGCTTGGTCAGTGATACCCAGACCTGTCACGTAATCTGAAACCGGATCAAGTCCGACATAAACAAAGACACCACCAAATTCGTGATTAGTCACTTCACCAGTTTTGACATTCTTGATATCAACACTGCGAACCTTGATGTCATCACCCTTGATTTCTTCAACGACAGAATCCCAGATAAACTTGACCTTTTCATTGGCGAAGGCACGGTCTTGAAGGACCTTTTGGGCACGCAACTCGTCACGACGGTGAACAATGGTTACGCTATTGGCAAAGCGTGTCAAATAAATTCCTTCTTCAACGGCAGAGTCACCACCACCAACGACCAAGAGGTCTTGATTACGGAAGAAAGCCCCATCACATACCGCACAGTAAGAAACCCCACGGCTGTTGTACTCTTCTTCACCAGCAACACCGATGTGGCGGTGCTTGGCCCCCGTCGCAATGATAACTGTCTTGGTTTGGTACTCCTCGTCACCAGTTTTGACGACTTTATAGTCACCCTTGTCCTCGATACCAGACACAATACCGTAAAGATTTTCAACGCCCAATTTTTCCAAAGGTTCGAACATCTTCATAGACAATTCTGGACCAGAGATATTTTCAAAGCCAGGGTAATTTTCAATCTCAGACGTGTTATTCATCTGTCCGCCAGGAGCACCTTGCTCCAAAGTTGCCACTTTAAGGTTGGCACGGGCTGCATATAGCGCTGCTGTCATCCCTGCAGGACCAGCTCCAATAATAATCGTATCGTACATGAGTCACTCCTTTTACGCATTTCTTGTAGAGATATCTTACACCTAATAGGCCATCAAAGCTAGTATTATGCATTCAGCACGATGAGGATTGCCATAAAAGCAAAAGCCAAGACAGGAATCGAAACCATCGACATCATGATAGCATCATAGAGGGCACCTTGACGCTCCTTAACCGTCTTGTCAGCACGACGTAGGGCACGCCATCCAAGCCAAAAGGCACCAATCACCAAGCACATAAAGAAAGCAATCACAAGGCCCAAAAGGTAAAATTTAAAAATATTTAATAACATAAATCATCCTAAAGTGAGAAATAGAAAAGGCTGAGACAACATTCTCCAACCTCTGAATCCGATTAGTAATAACTGCCGAAGGCAGTATCTGATTGGACTTTCGGGGCATCTTCAAAAATTCCAAAAGCTCCTAATCATCCTTACAGGATCCGACTACGGACTATAAATGGAGTCCTGTCGTATCACCTTTTTCTATTGTAACAAAAATCCCATCTTAAAGATATTGTTTTGAATAAGAAGCGAAAAATTCTTTCGTTCTTTCTTCTTTTGGGTGGTTGAAAAGTTCTTCAGGTGTTCCTTGTTCAAGGATATGCCCTTTCTCAAGGAAGAGCACCTTGTCAGCCACTTGATAAACAAAGTTCATGTCGTGACTAACCAAAATCATGGTCTGACCTGACTTAGCTGCATCAGCGATTGATTTTTCAACCTCACCAACCAACTCAGGGTCAAGGGCAGATGTCGGTTCGTCAAGCAAGAGCACATCAGGCTTCATGGCAAGGGCACGGGCCAAGGCCACACGTTGCTTTTGACCACCTGACAAATGACGTGGGTAGTGATTTTCACGATTAGACAGCCCAACCTTAGCGAGCTCTTCTTTCGCAATCTTGGTAGCTTCTTCGTCAGAAAGTTTCTTAACAATCTTAAGACCTTCCTTAACATTATCCAAGGCTGTGCGACGTTCAAAGAGGTTAAACTGTTGGAATACCATGGCCAACTTACGACGAAGGGTAAGGATTTGCTCCTTGGTAATTGCTTCGAAATCCACCTTAAAGTCATCAATGGCAATGGTGCCAGAATCAGGTTGTTCCAAATAGTTTAAGCTACGAAGGATGGTTGACTTACCTGCACCAGAGGCACCGACAAGCGCTACCACTTCGCCTTTTTCGATATCAAAGTTAATCCCATCAAGAACCTTTTGACCTGAAAATTCCTTGGTCAAATTTTTGATGCTAATCATTAGCGGTCACCTCCAATTCCAGAAATGTCAGTTACTTCAGGTGCCTTAATGGCCATATGATTTTCAACCGAACGACCAATATTTTCAATCAAGATTGAGATGCCCCAGTAAACGAGGGCTACTGAGATATAACGTTCAAAGTAACGGTAGTCAGCACCACCCAAGATTTGAGCCTGCGCATACATTTCGACGATACCTGCACTAAAGGCAAGTGATGTTCCCTTAGTCAAACCAATCAAACTGTTAATCAGACTTGGTGTCGCAATAACCGCCGCATTTGGAATAATGACACGACGGTAGACCTGTGCTGATGTCATCCCAAGAGAGCGGGCAGCTTCGATTTCTCCAGCATCCACAGCTTGAATCGCTGCACGAATGGTTTCACTCATGTAAGCCGCTTCGTTAAAGGCAAAGGCCGTAATAGCGAAGATAGCTGGCGGAATCTCATTAATGTTCCAGTCCAAACCAAACTCACCATTCAAGTAACGAAGGAAGAGTGGAATACCATAGTAAGTCAACATGAGTTGGACAAGAATTGGTGTCCCACGCAAGAAGCTCACAAAAACAGCTTGAATCGGATAAAGGATACGTACTCGGTTAATCTTAACCACCGCAAAGACGAGGGCCAAAATCAAACCAAAGAAGGCACCTGCAATGGTCAAGCCCAAGGTTAAAGGCAAGCGTTCTACAATCTTAGGAACCGCATCAAAGACAGCCTTCCATGAGAAGAGCTTACCAGCTGGCATCCAAGATGCAATCCATTTGAAGACAATTGTAACCAATTGTAAAATATAACCCCAAAGGATTTCCACTAACCATGATAAGGGAATAGCCAAAGCAACAACTACTGCTAAACCAATTAAGCCAAAGACAACTTGGAGGTACCAAGGTGACCGATTAAATGCTTCAATACTCTTTTTCACAATGTTACCCTTTCTATCTAAAAAAGTAGGTTAGCCAAGCGCTAACCATCTTTATTTCTTATATAAATTCTATAGTATTCATTTTAGCACGACTCAGAAAGTCTGTGAAATAGTCTTTTCTTATCATAGTGATAAGGAAATCATATCACTGATAATAATACCTTATTAAGACCAAAAAATTTGAACTAATTCCTTATGTCACTAACCACGCAAACATTAACCGATGCTTTCCGCCATGAGAAAAACACCTGAAACGTTAACGTTTCAGGTGTACCCTATTATTTCAAATCACTGACGTAATCGCCACCGAAGTATTCCTTACTGAGTTTGGCAAGGGTTCCATCCTTCTTGAGCTCTTTAATACGCTTATTGACAAAAGTCTTAAGTTCCTTACCTTGCTTATCTTTTGAGAAAAGAAGATATTCAAGACCATCGGTCTTCATACCGATATCGTCTTTAATCTTGTTTACAGCTAGCTTATAGCCCTGATCTTTAACAATGTACTCAGAGGAAATGGCATCGTAAAGGATAAAATCAATTTTTCCTTCTTGAATGTGTTGGATACGTGTTGAAAGACCAGTTGAGCTAGATGCATAGTTGATTGTAATTGGTTTCTTATCTTCATTGGCGTGGTTCCAATTTTCAAGCAACTGAGCATAGTTAGAACCAGGGAGCACCTCTGTCGTCTTACCAGACAAATCGTCTAGGCTAGTGTACTTGGTCCCCTCAGCACTGGTAATAGCGTAGTTAGAACGTGAAATCGGATCTGAGAAACCATATTTCTGCTCACGCTCTTCATTGTAGTTGAAATCATTAGCCGCAATCTGATAACGTCCAGAATCCACCCCTGTCAAGATGGAATCAAAAGGTGTCGTTACAAACTTGACCTCATACTTGTCGGAATCCTTGAAAATAGCCTTGACCAAATCAATATCATACCCTTTGAAGTCATCACCCTTTTTGAAAGTGAAAGGCGCCGTATCAGAATCCGTCGCAACAGTAATCGTCTGCTTTTCACCAGAAGCCTTACTGTCACTCTTGTTTCCACAAGCAGCCAAAGTCAAAACCGACAAGCCAAGAATCCCTAAACCTGCAAGCCATTTTTTCATATCTAAAACCCTCGATACTTTCTTCAATAGTTTTTGATAGTAGTGTACCACCTTCACCCCTAGTCGTCTAATACTAAAAAACTAAGAGGTGATAGATAAAGATTATAGGAGGAAGGGGATAAATAACAAGATAGAAAAAAGCTGCCACATCAGTGACAACTCTTTTCGTCCAAAACAGCTTTCCATACATGTTTAACATCAAATCCACTAAAACACTACTTATCCTTATCTGATGACTTACTGCTTGAGTCGCTACTATCTTCAGGTTGATAGTCTGACAAATTCTTATGGATACGTTCGGCGTAAACGGCTCTGCTTCCTGATTCGTCATGGTCGACCAAGTCTTCGGCAAGCTCTTTATAATCTTCTACAGAAATAGTCCAGTTACCTCCATCGTCTTTGGTAAGCTTGAAGGTCTTTTCCAGATTATCAGCACCTGTCAAAGGTGTATAGGACATTTCTTTATCAATATCCTTAAATTGCGTTAAATCACCGTTAAAGTTTTCACCATAAAGGAACTTCGTTGTGAGATCTTTGGCCTTCCCCTTTTCATCGTCATTCTTGTCAGCTTGATTCCACTGTTTCAACTTATCAATATCGTTATCATAGAGACTCATAAGGAGAGTACGAACAGCAGCTGCAGCCCCATAGGCACTAACAGAACGTGAAGTAAAGGTCACTGTCGCCTCATTTCCCTTAACTTTGACATCCTTCAGCTTATAGTCCTGAATCTTACCAATCATATTACGGCGGACCTTGAGGAACTTAGAAAGCACTTGAGTTGGTGTCTTAGCATCATACCCCTCAATATATTTAAAGGTATAGTCAGCTTCAGGAGTATAACCTTCCTTCTCAATCATATCTGCAACTTGTTTTTCAAAGACTTTCGTTTCAGTCCAGGTTTCGTAATTTTCACCGTAGAGTTTTGAAAAACCGTTACTAGATTTTCCAAGCATAGTATCAATTAAAACTGTCGCATCAGCCTTGGCACGTTCTGTCGGAGTTGGTGTCGCTTTTTTCTTCTCAGCTGGCTTATTAGCACAAGCTACGAGAACCAAGCAAGCTGCCAGAATCAGTCCTAAATAGGTAAGAACTTTTTTCATTAAAATTATTCCCTCATTTCTTTTAGTTACTATTTAAGATAGCATAGGTCTGATGATTCTTCAAGGTCACTTTCCAAAAGAAAAAATCAAAACTCTACTATTATAATGACTCCAAATCGTCTAGGTCCAATTGCCTGCCTTCTTGATCTTCCAGACCCGTCAGCGTCACACCGAGTAGGCGAACACCACTGCTATTTTCCTCCAATTGATCAAAAATGATATGAGCAATCCTTTCAATGGTATCAAAATCCTGGGTCGATTTGTCCAAGGTCATACGCTTGGTTAAGGTCGAAAAATCCGAATAACGGACCTTAATGACAACGATTCGACCAACTTTTTTATTTTTCTGGGCACTTTCAGCCACCCGTCTAGCATTCTTTGTCAACTCAGCCTTGATATCATCTTCATTATAAAGAAGTTTGCCATAGGTTCGCTCACTTCCGATAGATTTACGGACGCGATTGGGCCTAACAGGACTATTGGAAATCCCTCTGGCCTTTCGAAAGAGATCAAATCCAAAACGGCCAAAACGATCAATCAGCGTCATCTCAGGAATCTTCAGAAGATCGGCACCGGTATATATTTCCATGTCATGAAGACGTTCAACTGACTTTTTACCTACCCCATGAAACTTTTCAA
>OBZA01000093.1_pt1 | contig 39988 bp, 40 predicted proteins | sample 1476871 | NCBI WGS metagenome assembly OBZA01 (sample SAMEA2580227, study PRJEB22360) | human gut metagenome | biome: human gut; feature: human-associated habitat; material: faeces | place: Denmark | collected 2008/2010
ATTTCAAAGAAATGTTCGCCGCCGAATCGTTGAGCTGCTAGGACTGCTTCCGAAACTTTGGAGACACCTAGAATGGTCATCTTGCCAGAAGCATTAATGACTTCTTTTAAGTGGAATTTTTCGTAACTAATTGTCATAGATTTGTCCTCCAATAATTGTTTTGATTGGGCGAATTTGCTCTTTGGCTACTCGTGTCAATCCATTAGAATCAGTCAATGTTTTTTCTTCTGCTTGAATCGTGAAAATCGTTAAATCAGCATCTTTACCTATTTCCAACGTGCCTTTTTGCGTTAAATGGAAATTCTCAGCAGGAGCCTTGGTTACCTTTTCAATAATTTCTGGCCAATCATAGCCGACCACACGGAGTTTTTCCATCGTTGTGGCTAAATCATAAACAGGACCATTTTCTCGGTTACGGATGTAGATATCTGTGCTAATTGATGCAGCTTTCATTCCCTCGCGCAACGCTGTTTCAGCTACGTGAAAATTGAAACTATCCGTACCATGCCCGATATCAAATACGACTCCTTTGTTGTACGCTTGCCAAGCGAAATCTTTTATTTTATCCGTTGCTTGGTCTAAGATGCCATTTTCTTTCCCATTAAAACAATGGGTTAGGACATCCCCTTTTTCCATCAAGGCTAAAATTTCATCTAAATGAGGCGGTGCTGATCCAATGTGAACCATTAAGGGAATTTCTTGGTTCTCTTGCTGAATCTGTTTGGCCAATTCTAAAGGCGTAATGCCGTTATCGCCAATAACGGTCCTACTCATACGGGCTTTAATCCCTACAACAAAATCTGGTAATTCTTGAATCGCTTTTTTGACTAAACTCGCTTGTACTTTACTTAAATCTGCGAGTTCGTCCTGAGCAACGATGCCCCATTTAGAAATATTGACTAATCCAAAAACATTTGTTTTTGCTTGCTGCGCTAAGTCATAAAATTCATGAATGTTTTCAGCACCTGTTGTCCCAGCATCAATCACTGTCGTAACACCCTTTTTGACCCCAATTTCATCTGGATAATCATAATAAAGAGCCATTTTTTCAAAACAATGAACGTGATCATCTATCCAGCCTGCGGATACATAAGTACCTGGTTCTAAGTGGATAGTTTCTTTTGCAGAACCTGAAATAGTTGCTGCAACAGCAGCTATTTTTTTCTCTTTAATTGCAATTTCAACAGGCATACCATCTACTGTCTGTCCATTTTTTATAAGTAAATCGTAGTCCATATTCTTCCCTACTTTTCTATAAATCTAAATTTTGTCCAAGGCTTAATGAATTCTAATAATACAAGTTCTTCTTCTATAATACGCCCTACTCGGTTTTTGCGTGAGTCTTGATGTGGTTCTAAAACGACTTGTAATTCATTTTTGTATTTTCCAAATGCATCATTTCCCACAACAACATCTCCAGGTTGTAGCATTGCTTGATTATCATGTGGGGGATTAGCTTCATTTTTATATTTTTTACGCACTTCTGTGGAACGAATCATCTGCTGAGTGATATCTCCACGGCGAAAATGTTGATTTTTTGTTACGATTTCTTTTTCAATTTCAGAAGTCGCTTCTTCAAAAACAATGGTCAATTCTGTTTGATAACGATTCAACTGACCCAATGCTTCTAATTCTTCGTTGGAAGCATAAGCATTTCCAATAACAACATCATCAATTAAATTTGTTGCAAATAAATGTTTAGCTTGAACAGTGACTGGCAACTGTCTATGCATTTCTAAAGTAGGTAGCCCATCATTCACATCCCAAGGACCAATTTCACCTACCTGTGATGAAATAAAAGCAGCTGTCCGAATACCTTCCTTTTTAAAACGGATGCTACATTTTTCAAAGAAATCATACGGCAATGCAGTTCCCGCTTGTGGATAAAAGTTATGACAACCATATAAGAAAGGTCGATTCGCTTCATACGTCAAAATGTTATCAAGATAAGCGACATCATTACTCATATTCAACTCAATAGCCACGCCGAATGGATTAAACGTCAACATGGCTTCTTTATTTCCATCAAACCCTGTATCCAACCGAATCCCATCAGCTCCTAATTCGCTGAAAAAAGTCAAATCATCATATGAAATTTCCAATTCATCAAAGATACTTGGAACGACATCTAAAATTGTTTCAAATCCTAAATTTTTCGCATAACTAATTAATTCTTTAAATTTTTTCTGAACCGCTTCTTTGCCATCGGTCACTTCTAACATACTCATAAAAATTCGAGTAAACCCACATTCGCTGGCTTTTTTTAAATACGCTTTATCTTGATTGATATCACTATGATCTGGATAAACTGATACACCTAATGCTCTTTTCATCTTCGTTCTCACACTCCGCTATTTTCAAATTTATTTCGAAATTTCCAAGCAATCACCGAGCTACACAGGATTGTTGTAGAGCCAACGAGCAATACTGGTTGATTTAGAAATCCGCCAATTATCATGGAAAGAGTAATACAAACTGCCGTAAAAACCAACGTCTTTACTAAACCAAGTTGATAAACAACAGTAGGCAACTGCCCTTTTTCTATAATAATTTGACTAACGATAAAAAAGAAAATGAACCAAATAATCATCTTATACGCTCCTGACTTTCTTCTCTGACTTAGAAGGGGCAGGATATTCATATCAGAACACCCGCCCTAACATTTTTTAATTTTTTGCTGCTTGTTCAGCTACTAATTCTTCTGCTTCTTTATCCAATTGTTGTTTTTCATAAACTTTGAAAAATGGATAGTAGATAGCCATTGTAATTAAGAAGTTAACAATCACTAATACTGCGGCCGAAAAACTCCAATTGGTACTCATACAAGCAGCAATTGGTGCTGGAATTGCAAACGCTAAGCGTGCAGCCATCATCGGAATTATATTAGCGACTGTTAAGAAATAAGATAACGTTGTTGTAATTAACGGTGCCACGATAAACGGAATACCTAAAATAGGATTCATTACGATCGGCGTTCCGAAAATAACTGGTTCATTAATATTAAACAAGCCTGGTAAGAACGATAAACGGCCAAGACTTTTCAGATACGTTGATTTAGAAAACATCATTAAAACAACTAAAGAAAGCGTAGTTCCAGCGCCACCAATCCAGATAAACCATTGTAAAAACTGTTCTGTAAAAATATTAGGTAACTGATGAACGTTTGCGCCATTGGTAAAAGCTTCAAGGTTTTCTGCAATCGACATATCCCAGAAAGGACGAATAACTGGGCCCATAATCGCTGGACCATGAATCCCTAAAACCCAGAAGAAACAGATTAAGAAGACTGTTAGTAAGCCGCCAAATAAACTGTTACCAGCAAGGATACCTTTAAGTGGCATTAATAACGTACTCAAGAAACCATTCAAATCAAAACCAATTACGTGGCGAATAACCCAGAATAATAAAAGAATAACTGCTCCTGGAATTAACGCAATAAATGAATTTGACACTTCAGGCGGTACGCCATCTGGCATCTTAATCATAATATCTTTTTCAATAAAGAAGCGATAAATTTCAACAGATAACAGCGCTGTTACAATCGCACCAAATAAAGAAGCTGAACCTAAATTTGCTAAATTAATATAGCGCCCTGCTGTAATGACGTTGTCAACATCTTCAAAGACACGTGTTGGTGGTGCCGCTGTTACTAAAAAGGCCATTAATGCTAAAATTCCACACGTCAAAGAGTCAAGCTTATAACTTTTGGCCAATGATGAAGCAATCCCAAATGTTGCATAAAGTGCAAGTAACCCCATCGTATAGCGGGAAGGAATATCTAAAATTGCTTGATAAGGTTCAATCAATTTTGTGTATGCCTCAATTGGAATATTTTGAAAAATTGTAAAGAATGAGCCCACAATTGTTAAAGGCATAGTTGCAATTAATCCTTTTCTAATCGCTGTCATATGGCGTTGCGAACCAAATTTATTCGCAATCGGCATTAACTTAACTTCCATCCACTGTACAAAACCATTCATTTGTTAATTCCTCCGTTCAACTAATAAAAATAATAATTATTTCGCATTTATAATAACATAGTAACATTATAATGTAAACGCTTATTCTTATTCATGACAGAGAAAGTGCAAAACAAAAGGCTTTTTCTTATTATAAAGAAACCGGGAATATTGCACCAAAAATCATTGCGCCTAAAATTGCGCCCCCAGCGATTGGTTTTTTCCAAATGTAAAAACCTAAAGCTCCTAATGTGGCACCAATCCCAATAGGAATCGAAGCACCCGCCGCACTCAAAATAATTAACGGGCCTAAGAAACGTCCTGAGGCATTACCAGCACCCATCATCACATCCGCACCAAAAGTGGAATTTCCTTGATTGATAGTAAATTTCCGAATCAACACAATTACGCCGCCAACTGCTAACCCTAGTATCGCACTCGTTAAAAGGGCTAAGCCAAAGTTTTCTACAGGCGCTTTAATTCCCATGCTGAGGAAAATTGCAGGTACGCCAATTCCAATCCCCGTTAAAATTGAGCCACCTAAATCTAAAATGCCGACTAAAGAACCTTCTAAAATTCGTGCAAACAGGAAACTTGCACCAAATGTTGCGGCAGCGCCATAAGAACCACCATCTAAACCAGCTTTTAGCATCGCAACAATTGAAACTTCATTAAAGGCGCCCACACCATAAACTACATACATATGTGTTCCTGCAAAAATTGCCGCTGACATAATCCCGACTAAAATCGGAAAGCCCCAATCAGCATACCAAAAACTTTTGCCTTTTAAACCTTCTTGAATTTCTTGTTCTTGTTGTGCCCATTCATTTTTTTCTTGCTGTTCCATCTATGAGACCTCCTTTTTTCTATTTAACGGTGAAGACATTGTGTAAATTATTTAACCATTGAGGAATAGACAAGCGGAAACTTTCGATCATTTCTAAGTCGAACCCTCGGAAGAAGCCACTTAAAATAAATAATAAGATAATGGCACCAAGCATGCCGCGTGTCATTCGGGTCCACCCTAAATCATCGACACCTTTACCGATTAAGATCCCTAATACAACTCCTGGGACAGCATTGCCCATAACTAATTGAGATAATCCGCCAAATAACGTTCCCCAGAAACCCGTCCGTTTTCCTGCATCTAAAGCCGCTAGCCAGAATAAAACGGGCATCACAGTATTGATTAAAATCGTTGCTGCAGGTACCAACACCGCAACTGCTGTTACTTGTAGCGATTCTGGAATTGCTGCAGCTGTACTATTTAAGAAAGCCACAGTCGCCATTCCTACAAAGGCCCCGACAATCCCCATTTTTTTGGGATTATGCATCGTTTTAGTGACATCTTTATCCTTTACCAATAAAATTGCTGCAGCCCAGTTAGGCACAATCCGGTGGGTCACATCTTGTGTAAAGGCCCCTGCTCCGACGGCCGAAGCCCAAGCATTAAAGAAAAAACCTAAACCAAAAGAAAAGTGTGATGCTGGATCTCCTTGTGCAGCGTTCATTTCTCCTAATGTTCTAAATGCCCCTAACCCTTGCGTTTGTGGTGCATGAAACATCCGAGCAGCGCCTGCGCCAGCTGCAAAACCTAGTAAACCACCAATAAGCAATGACTTCAGCAAAATGATTACAAATTCCATTCCTTCTTCCTCCCTTTATACGCCTCTTTTTGAAAGAAACGGAACTACTACTGCGTTCGGTTCTTTAATTGTTTCCGTTAAAAAATCAACTTCTTCGACTGCAATGGCTTGGATTTCCACTTCTACAGCTAGTTCGACATGATAAATCACTCTCTTTCTAGGAAAGAAGAAGAACAGAAATTTTTCTGTATAAACTTGTTCTTTTGCCTGACGAATAGTTACTTCTTTCGGTTCAATCCGGATGAGGACCTCTGTTGTTTCTTTTAATACTTTTTTTGAAACATCATTCAATGCACTTGCAAAAGCTTCATTCTTCTTATTACCTTTTCCAGAAACAATCACGGTTTGTGTTGACCGTTTTGTGGCATCCATAATTACCGCTCCTTTCTAAGTTACTACTTTCTATGCTCCGTGTTTCTTAATAAATGCTTCAGTTACTCGTTTACCAAGTTCTTCCTGATCCATAAAACCAAATCCAAGAACAGTTTTCCCATCGTTAATTGCTGTTACCCCTTCTTCGATTGATCGCATGCCATGTCTTTCGGGATACCCGTATTTAGTAGCAGCCGTTAACGCTCCTGCACCACCACTGCCACAGAAAGAAATGCCTAAATCTGCCTTTTCTTGTTGCATCACATCTCCTAAACGCATATCAGCGCCCATTCCTGGAACAACAACCGCACGACCACCGGCTTGCTCCACTCCTTTTGCAACATTTTGTCCTTTTCCTAAACGATCTGCGATAACTACTGTAATCATAACTTTTCCTCCTATTAATTGTTTTGTTTAGCAACTTCAAAATGAACAGCTAAAACATACCATTCATCTTCTGATAACTGACCAATTGCTTCTGTTGTTTCTTGTGCAATTTGCAACGTTTCTGGTGTTAGTTCCGTAAATAACGTCCGATCAACACCAGCTAATGTCGTTCCTTCTCTTGAACGATTCAGCATCTCATTGAGATGGTTAATCAAAATCGTCCACTGTAATTCCGTTGGTTCAATTTGTGCTTCTGCTAATCGCGCACTGGTTTGTTTGATAATCGATTGTAGCTTTTCTGGTTCAGCACTTTGTCGAATGATCTCCTGTGCTTCCATTGCTAGTTCCATCCTCTTCCTCCTTTGGTTGTTCTAAATAATTAAGTAATGCTGAAATTTCAGCATGATTGACAGGTAACTCATTTTTAGCAAATAAACATTCAATTTGCCGAATTTCTTCTTGCCTTTCGTGAGATACTTCTCTATTACAAGGAATCTCTTCGTATTGTTTATTAAACGTAATCCGATGTGTCATTAATAAAACGTGAAGTAAAAAGGCTTCTTGATATTCGCTCAGTAACTTTGTTTGAAACATTCGTTTTAACTCTTCATAAATAATATACGCTTTTACTAATAAATCTTGGCTTTGTATCCGTTCATTTTTTTCAATTACATCAGATTTCGTGGAGCGAGCGGTACCTTTTCCTTGACGTTTCCCTAATAAAATTTTATCGACCTCTTCCCGAATCAAACTTAAGTCTGTGTCCGTTAACAATGGACTAACTTTAATAAATGGGTATGTCATTTCTTCAATTGGGAAAATACTCAATACCAAATCGGGCTTTTCTGCTTGAATCACTTCAGTTGCATTTAAAACAGAAGCAAATCCTGCGAGTTCAACGTTTGGTACTTCCTCTAAAATTTTTTGTTCAATTAAACTGGTCACACCTAAGCCCGTCGAGCAAACATACACAATCCTAACAACTTTAGCTTCCTGCTGTTGTCGTTCCTGAGCTGCCAAAAAATGCAACGCAATATATGCGCAGAAAGAATCGTTGACTAACAAAACAGAACGTTGAATTAATTGTTTACAGGCACTTTGAATAGCTAAAAACAACGCTGGGTGTTTTCCTTTGATTTCTTCAGAAAACGGATTGTATTCATTAATAAATAAATGTTTCTTTGTAAAACGTAAGGACAGGTGTGCAAACAAGTTCGTAAATAATTGGCGATCATTTACAAAAGGATAATTCAGCTCTTTTGAAACGCTTTCAATCACTTGCTTTGTTAATTGAACCATATCTTGCCGTTGATGGGTTCCGAATAAATCACTATAAATATAAAAATATTCATCCGCTAATAAAGGCAAGTCATACCGTTCAAACACCTCTTGTAAAAGTAAAAGTGGTACTTCGTTCCGTTGTTCAAAGCGTGTTTTTTGCGATAATACTCGGTAAGTCCCAATTGTATGTGCCATCTGCATACGTGCTGCGGCAATTGCCACTCTCAACGTAATAGATAATATTTCGGCATAATCAAATTGATTTTGATCGAGTGGATTAATTAAATTTCGCATTTTTTTCAATGCACTACGATAACAACCTTGAAACAATGTCCCTGACCCAAATTTAATTTTAGGGATCTTTTCAGCCCCTTTTGTCTTTGTCACATAGTTCATAATTTGGTAAATATCGTATTCTGTAAGTTCTTTTTGAGTGATAAATTCCATCAGTAATCGTACATTGCTTTCTTCACCACTAATTGTAAACCCTTGCCGTGCTTGGCGAATTAAGGTTAAATCATATGCTTGCAGCAACCGTTCGACCTGTTCCAAATCACTGACAATTGTGTTTCGACTCACTAATAATTCATCTGCTAGCTGCTGTGCCGTTAAGTACCCTTTGACTGACAATAACTGAAAAATTAATACATTGACTCGTCTTTTTTGATCAGGATAGGTTTCAAATCGATCGACATCGATAATTTCATTTTTTAACAGTAAGCGTTTAGAGTCAGGTAAATCTAGCCAGATTCCCTTATTTCGTTTTGAATAAAGTGTCTCATCGTGCTGTTCAAACCAAGCACGAATATCTTCTAAATCATACTTAATTGTTCGAACGCTGACAGTAAAGTTCTCAGCTAATTCTTGCGTGGTAATACTCCCTTCCAAATCCAAAAGCATCAATAAAATATTTATCGCTCTTTTGGACAACAACACGGTCATGCCTTGTCACCTCTTTTCTTTTCCCTTTACACTTAAAACTATAGCGTTATTTTATCTGTTCCACAACACAAAAAAGTTGCACTTATAAAAGTGCAACACTTCTCTTTTCATACAAAAAAAATCCCTTAACAGTAGTAACTGTTAAGGGATACCACACTATTTATTTGCATAAATAGACAGAAACCTTCTCCACAAAAGTATTCTGTCCGACACGTTACAAATCCGGTAACTGATAGCCGTACTATCTGGTGTCGTTGTGTTTGACAATCACTAGCCGTCAAAACGGAATAGCCGAAGCTATCTGATTGAGTCAACTCGTCGCATAAAACACACTTTAACACAGAATAGTTTGGATAGCAAGTGATGGTAATTATTCGTTATCGAACCATTCTTGATAAAAACTTTCAACAATTTTAACGGTTGCTATCGTTAATTCTTTCGTCATTACGGGGCTAGTTAACTTTTTGTCTTGTAAACATTGATTCACATGATTGATTTCATAGGTAAATTCACTAGTGAATTGTTCAGACCATTTGACAGTGTTGCCTTGAGCATCTGTATAATAAGCACAATCTGTTTTCCAGAAATTAGGAATAACGATTTGCCCTTTTGTCCCATAGATGGTCATTTCACTAGGTATCTTTAAACCAACATTAATAAAAATATTTCCCAGCGTCCCTTCAGCAAATTTCAAAGCTAAATTACATTGACTATCCGTCGCTCCTTGCTGATACGTTGCGGTTCCCGTAATCACTTGAATCTCTTTCCCTAATACGTATTGTAAGTATTGTAATGGATAACTTCCTGAGCCATGAAGCGCTCCACCACCCGCTTCTCTCGAGTAAAACCAGGGAATATGATCCACATTGGGATAGGCAGTAACTGACTGAACCCATAAAATCTCTCCCAATCCCCCTTCTTGAATCGTTGCCTTTACTTTTTGGGTAATTGGTAAAAAGACAGACTTCTGAGCTTCCATTAGAAAAACCCCTTGCTCCTGTGCGATTGCAAAGAGTTCTTCTGCTTCAGCAGCATTTAATGTAAATGGTTTTTCCAGTAGGACGGGTTTTCCTTGTGATAACGCAAGCTTAGCTGCTGAGTAATGTCCTTGATTGTAGGTGGGAATATAAATAATATCAATTGTTTCATCCTTACATAACTCTTCATAACTGCCATAAGCCACCGGAATCGCTAATTCTTTAGCCATTTTTTGAGCATTCTCTAAACGCCTTGATGCAATCCCGCGCACTTCAACTTGCGCGCTTTCTCGAAGCCCTGCTACAAATCTTGGGACAATTTGGGCAGTACTCATAATTCCATAACGAATTTTATCCATGTGATCGCCTCCTCTTTCACTATACGAGAAAAACGAATATTTGGAAACCATTTCAACAAAAAAAGAAACCGTTTCCCCAAAACGATTTCTTTATATGTAAATTAACGGATACCAACGCTAACTTTTAAAGCTTGATTGACCTGTTCCATCTCTTCACGAGAAAGTTGACAAACCTTGTGTAGCATTCGTTCTTTATCCAATGTTCGAATTTGTTCTAACAAAATAAGTGATGGCGTCCTGCACTCGTTATGGAGAATTTCGATGAGGACTTGCGTTGGTTGCAGCCGCTTGCTTACGTTACGGGTAATCGGTGCAACAATCAACGTTGGACTAAATAAGTTACCTTTGTTATTTTGAATAATCAGGACAGGTCGAATCCCACCTTGTTCAGAACCAACAACTGGTGAGAGATTCGCATAAAAAACCTCACCTCTTTTTATCATTCAGATTCCCTTCCCTCCTTTTCCTTTAAAAAATTATAGCATATTGTTTCTTGCAATATTTTCAACTTTTTAGCTATCCCTTAAAATATTTGATAAAACCACCCTTTAAAAGTCAAAAAAAGCTTAAACAGTCGACTCTGATATAGAGACGGCTATTTAAGCTGACTATTACATTTTTGTTAAAATACTATCCACTTTTGTATTAATTAAATCAATAGCGACGTGGTTTTCGCCACCTTCTGGCACAATGATATCTGCATAACGTTTCGTAGGTTCAATAAATTGGTGATACATGGGCTTGACGACTGTCAAATATTGTTCAATCACAGAATCCAACGTACGGCCACGTTCTTCCATATCACGCTTGATTCGACGAATAATACGGATGTCATCATCTGTATCCACATACACTTTAATATCCATTAAATCCCTTAAGCGGCGATCTTCTAAAATTAAAATCCCTTCAAGAATAATTACTTCTTTCGGTTCTTGTATCACCGTTTCTGTACTTCTTGTATGCGCAACGTAGTCATAAACTGGCTTTTCAATGGCTTGATAATTTAACAGTTGTTCAACATGTTGAATCAATAAATCTGTATCAAACGCAAAAGGATGATCATAATTGGTATTTAAACGTTCTTCAAAACTCAAATGGCTCTGATCTTTATAATAAGAATCCTGTTCTAACATCATAATTGAATGATCGGGAAAATTATTAAAAATCGCACGGCTAACACTGGTTTTTCCGCTTCCTGATCCGCCAGTAACACCAATGATAATTGGCTGACTATCTTTCATGTATAAACCTCTTTCTTTTCAAAAACTTCATTGTCTTTTACTATTATAATGAAAACTCTGAAGAATGCCAGACCTTTTCCAAGACTTTTCATGTGATTTTTATCTTCTTATGAAAAATCTGCCCACACTTCTTTCAATTACAGTATACTTATCAATAAAAGGAGAATCCTACCTATGATTAAAAAAGTCAAAAAAGAAGCACTTACAACTGCGCATTACGCTCTTCTTTATGAGGCAGATCCCTCAAAAAAAATGGTGGAAGATTACATTACCCGCGGCATTTGCTTTGACTATCAGACTGAAGAACTTCAAGGAATTTTAGTCCTGTTGCCGACTCACCCACGGACATTGGAAATCGTAAACATCGCTGTCTCAGAAGAAAGCCGAGGGCGGGGCATCGGACAAGAGTTATTACATTTTGCCATTGATTTTGCCAAAAAAGAAAAGTATGATTACTTGGAGATTGGGACTGGGAGCACAGGCTTTCAACAGCTATATCTCTACCAAAAAGTCGGTTTTCGAATGACACATATTGAACCAGATTTTTTTATCCATCATTATGATGAGCCCATTATGGAAAACGGCTTGCCTTTAAAGGATATGGTTCGCTTACGGTTACATTTAAGTTAAAAAAACAACATTTCCTGTACAGGAAATGTTGTTTTTTAATGCCCAAGAATTGGTAACAACTCATCTAGCTGTTGAATCGTATAATTGGGTTGAATGGTTGGTGTTGCTGGAGCGGAGGTCGGATTGAGCCAAACAGTTTGAATTTTCGCTTGTTGGCCTCCTTGAATATCTGAATGCAAAGAATCGCCAATAATCATTGTTTTTTCTCGACTAAAATTAGGAATCCGTTCAAAAACAAAATCAAAATACTCTTTCATCGGTTTTTGATAACCCACTTCTTCTGAAACAAAAATATCTTTAAAATAAGGCATTAATTTCGAATCTTCCAACCGACGATACTGTGTTTTTGCCACTCCGTTTGTCACAATATATAAATCATAATGGGGTGCTAATTTTTCCAAGATACGTTGACTATTGCCAAGCAAGTCATGTCCTTGACTTAAATATTCTCGGTAGTTTTCTCCCATTTTAACGCTATCAACTTCTCGATTAAATGCGTCAAACAATAAACCAAACCGTGTATCAAGGAGAACATCTTTTGTTATTTTTCCTTCTTCAAATGAACGCCATAATCCTTGATTAATTCGGTGGTACGTTGACTCGACTTCAGATGTAAATGGTACATTTTCTTCTTCAAATAAGGCATGGAGCGCCTTCTTTTCAGCCAATTTAAAATCTAACAATGTATCATCAACATCAAAAAGCAATGTTTTCATTTCCGTTCCTCTTCTCTTTTCAAATTACTCGGTAACGCTTTGCTTGTTTGTTGTTTTTCAATAAAAAAATAAGGCAATAGCAATTGTAACTCTTCTCTTGTTAATGAACGATAAGCACCTAAAGGTAATTGCGGATCTAGCCGCAACGGCCCCATAGTTTGGCGTTTTAAAGCAGTCACTTTTTTCCCCACAGATAAAAACATTTTTTTCACTTGGTGAAATTTTCCTTCTTGAATAGTCAGGAAAACATGACTCTCCGTTTCAGTCGCTGCAAGAACAGTTATTTTTGCTGGCTTACATTGAATGCCTCCTTGCAAAACAATCCCATCTTTAAATTTAGCACAATCTTCTGCAGAGACCAAACCATTGACTTTTACTTCATAACATTTCGCTACTTCTTTATTTGGCCGAATTAATTGATACCCTAATTGTCCATTATCTGTTAATAGAAGTAACCCTTCCGTATCGCCATCGAGTCTGCCCACTGGATAAAGACCAGGGCGTCTGTCTTGTGGTGCAATCAAATCAATGACTGTTTTTTTAGATGCATCTGAGACAGCGCTAACCACACCTTTTGGCTTATTCAACATGTAGTACACATGGGTCTTATGCGAAATTAATTGTCCTTTTACTTTAATCATTTGTAATTGCGCATCGACATTTTGGCTTTCATTTAATGTCACGATGCCATCCACAGTGACCTGCTTGCCTCTGATTAATCGTTTCACTGTTTTGCGTGATCCAAACTGAAGTTCTTCTAGTAATTTATCTAATCGCATTGTTCCGCTCCATTCTGGTATTAGTATAGTGGAATCCGTTAAAGATGAAAAGTGGAAAAAGGTAATTCCTTGACGTATAAAAATATAAGTGTTACGGTTAATAAGTAAAGTAAATAAAGGTTTCTCAAAAACAGCGTAATGACCTGGGAGAGAACAACGATAACAATGAACCATTCCCATGAGTGTTGCCTGGCAATATTTGTGGGGATTTTTTGATTATTGTTAGCATTTTTCTAGACAAGAACAACTGAAAAAAGAGTTTCTTTTTTCCATTATGTTTTGTTTCTGAGTTTAACCAAATCACTCATTATTTCAAGGAGGAATTAGGTTATGTCAGTACAATTAGAAGTTAAAGAAAGAGCTATCCGTCCACGTTCACTAAGAAATCAGCTACGTCACGAAGGGAAAGTACCTGCCATTGTTTACGGTTACCAAATTGAAAGTACACCAATCTATTTTGAAGAAAAAGACTTATCAAAAATTTTACGCGAACATGGTGCTAACACCGTTATTAAAATGACAGTTGATGGGAAAAACATCAACACATTAATGTCAAAAGCACAATTAGATACCTTTACTGGTCAAATGCTTCATGTTGAATTCTTATCTGTAAATATGAAAGAAACAACAGAAGTCGAAGCAGAAGTTCAATTAATTGGTGAATCTGCAGGTGTGAAAGCTGGGGGTACCTTAGCTCAAAACTTGTACACTGTTTTAGTGGCAGCCACACCAGATAAATTGCCAGAATCAATTGAAGTAGATATTACAAACTTAGAAATTGGTGATGCTCTTACAATCGCTGATTTACCTGAACACAAAGACTATGAAATTTTAACTGATCCAGAAGAACAACTAGTTGCTATTGTTGAAGCACAAACTGCTCCTGAAGAAGAAGAAGGAACAGCTGCTGAAACGATTGAACCAGAATTAGCCGAATAAAGAGTACACTTTTGTTCAGCTGATTCTCTTAAGTTTTAGAAATGGGATGTACGTTGAAACAACGTACGTCCCATTTTCTTTTTACTGCATGTCTTGATTTCTTCACATAAATGATGACACCTGCAAAGCTAGGAAGCTACAGAGGAATATTAAATTTTTGCTAATCTACGCAATATTTTCAAACGAAACAATTTCTTTTTTTTAAATTTGCAGTATACTAAAAGTAAGTAAACAAAAAGGAGGTCATCCATATGTTTGAACGTTTTGATAGTGACCGTAGCCGCTATGCTTCATTAGGTGTTGTTTCCAGCTTACCTAGTGGCTTAATTGATAGTATTTGGTTGATTATTGACTTAAATCTAAAAGGGGTTATCCCTTTAAACGACTTACTTCACTTTGATTTGTTGAACAATAATGGCAAAGTGACTGTCCATTTTTCTCAAGAAAATAGTTCAGTAGAAATGGCCATCGACTTACCATTTAGTTATTCTACGGCATATCCGTCGCGAATTTTTGCTTTTGATGATGGCCATCGTGAAACGATTTTATTACCTGCAGAAATGTTAGAATCTTAAATAATTTCAACAAACAAAAATACCACCGAAAGAAACACTCGGTGGTATTTTTTAATTTTAAAATTTTACGCCTTGCGGTTTACAATAAAAGAGTAAATAGCGATACAGATAATCGCTCCTAGCAACGCTGAGATAATTGGAAACCCGCCGATGACTGGTCCTAAAGAAGGCAACAAGAGTGATGCTACCCAACTTCCTAAAAAGCCCACGATAATATTTCCAATAATGCCACCTGGCACGTCTTTTCCTAAAATTGCGCCAGCAATTGCGCCAATAATTCCTCCGACAATTAATGCCCATAGAAAGCTAAACATTTGAAAAACCTACCTTTCATAGTTGATTTTTTTAGTTAATTTTCCTACTTTAAGGATAAAACAGAAAGCAGACTTTTTCAAAAGATAGGACTTTTCAGAAGTCAATTTATTCTTCTACATAAGCTAAACGATAGGATACTGTGCGACCAAAAGAAAATACTTGCAAACCTTGTAAGCGATCTGATTTCAAGTAACCAATGGCTCCTTGGAATAAGGGTAAAACACCGGCATCTTTTTCAATTAATGTTTTTTCTAAACTTAGTAATTCATTCCAGCGTTTTTCAGGTTCATTGGCGTAATCTTTTCTAACTTTTTGGAGACCCGCATCATACGCCGAATCGTTATAACCAGAAGTATTTAAGCCACTTTTCGAGTCATAAAATTCTAAAAAATTAATGGGATCAGCATAGTCAGGTGTCCATGTTCCAAAGGCTAAATCGTAATTACCTGCTGTTTGTAAATCCAAACGATTTTGCAAAGGCAATGATTTTAATTTGATTGTTAAACCTGGTAAATTTTGTTGCAATTGCCCTTGAACAAATTCAATGGTTTTCTTGGCAATCGCTGAGTCCGCTGAGATTAGTTCCAATTCAATTTTATCTTTGCCCAACTCTTCTTTCGCTTTGGTCCAGTTAGCTTGGGCTTCTTTAATATTATATGGCAATAAATCACCATTTTCTTTGCGGAAATCTTCACCTGTATCTGGATTTTTTGCAAAATTAGCTGGTACAAATCCATTTAAAGCTGTCGAGCCATCTCCTAAAATTTCTTTTGCAAAAGTTTCTTTATCAATCGCTTGTAAAAAAGCTTTTCGAACATGCTCGTTGCCGGTAATTTCACGGCGATGATTGGGGCTTAAATAACCCACCATGGCTTTAGGTACAAAATGCGCTTGTTTTGACTCTTTATATTGAAGTGCATAAGTATCTGCTAAAACAGTGTAATCTAAGTCGCCATTATCAAAAAGATTGGCTCCTGTGCCAATTTCTTTCACTACTTGAACATCAATTTCATTCAATTTTACGTGTTCTTTATCCCAATAATGATCATTCTTCTTCAATTTCCAAGTTTCGGAATTGCCATCCCAACCTGAAATTACAAATGGTCCATTGCCAACAAAATTATCTGCAGAAGTCCCATAGGCAGTACCTTTTTCTTTGGCAAAGGCTTCATTTTTAGGCATAAAAGGTGTTCCAACTAAGACTTGGGCTAAATAAGGAATTGGATTTTCCAATGTTAGTTCTAGTGTCTGGTCATCGATTGCTTTGACACCAAATTCTTCCATCGTGGCTTGTCCTTCCCGCACCGCACGCCCATTTTTAAAAATATCCATTTGATTACTGCTACTTGAACCATACGCTGGATCGACCACGTTTCTAAACGCAACTACAAAATCCCCTGCTTTAACTGGATCCCCGTTTGTCCATTTTGCTTCTCGTAACTTGAATGTATAGACTAACCCGTCTTCACTAACTTGTGGCTCTGCTTTCGCCATAGCTAGCTCAGGATCTCCGTTTTTATCTTGTCGATACAAGCCTTCAACTACTTGACCAATCATATCGGAACTATAGACATCTGTATAATGAGCGCTGTCTAATGTCGAGAGTTCACCACCAGATGCGACGTTAATTTTCTGTGTAGATGCTTCATTCGAGGTCGTTTTCGAACCGCCACTTCCACATGCTGCTAAAACCAAGCCCAGTGCAACAAGTCCGATTAACCACTTTTTCTGTTTCATACCAAAACTCCTCCTTCTGTTCAAACAACTTACCTACATTTTACATGATTTTCCATACATTTGTCCTTTTTCAGCACTTACTTTTTGAAAGAAAAATATTTTTTTAAGAATAAGAGTTGACAGATATTTTTTCTGGTGGTACAGTATTGAAAAACAGAGAACAGAAGAGTAACTGTTTCCTTTAGTGAAGAGAGTCTTTGGTTGGTGGAAAAAGACGTAAAGAAACAGCGAACCACATCTGGGAGTTGACTTTTTGAACCCTTAGTAGGAAAGTCCGGGACCACTCGTTAACAGGCGAAGTTATGAACTTCATAAGGTTCGTGTTGCGAAACACGAATAAACTAAGGTGGAACCACGATAATTGATTATTCGTCCTTTGGCTATTCAGCCAAAGGACTTTTTTGTTTTTTTAGATGCGCTTTTCAACCTGAGAGAGTGCCTCAACTGCTCAAGTCTGTTGTCCTCTTTTCCATATGCTTAATGGGATAAGCTAGAAAAGCAACAGGTTTTCTGTTCCATTCGAACAATTTCATACTTACAATCAAGGCTTAGGACATAGTAATTTAGCTCTTCCTTTACAGAGACTTTTTCATTGGCTGAAAGAAAAAGATGGATTCTTCTTTACTCACACCTAAAAGATGTTTTTCTGAATCCTTTAGTAAGAAAAACCGGTGACTCTATCGTTAACAGAGAGTAGTTGTCAACGCAACTACATAAGGCTTATCTTGTGAAAGATAAGTAAATTGAGGTGGCACCACGAATGCGATTCGTCCTCTTGGCTCACAGCCAAGAGGCTTTTTTGTTTTTTAATAAAAATTGTTGGAGGAAAAAATGATGGATTATATTTTAGAAATTTTACCTGCTTTAGTTAGCGGAGCTGGCATGACACTGAAAGTCTTTTTCTTTACACTCCTTGGCTCGATTCCACTGGGGATCATCATTGCCTTTATTTTACAAAGTTCGTTTAAACCTTTACGTTACTTAATTAACCTCTACATTTGGTTAATGCGCGGCACTCCGCTATTGTTACAATTAATTTTTGTTTTTTACGGCTTACCATTAATTGGTATTGTCTTTGAACGTTACGATGCGGCCTTATTCGCATTTATTTTAAATTATGCTGCGTACTTTGCTGAAATTTTCCGCGGGGGGATTCAAGCAATTCCCCAAGGTCAATATGAAGCTGCTAAGGTTTTACGTTTAACACGTTTTCAAACAGTCACGCGGATTATTTTGCCACAAGTTGTTAAAATCGTGCTGCCTTCCGTAGGAAATGAAATTATCAATTTGGTCAAGGATACTTCTCTTATTTATGTTCTTGGCTTAGGCGATCTTTTACGTGCTGGTAAAATTGCGATGAGCCGCGATGTTACATTAGTGCCATTAGCTTTAGTGGGAGTGATTTATTTACTCTTTACGGCAATTTTGACTGTTGCTTCTAAGAAAATTGAAAAATTCTATCAATATTATAAATAGGAGGACTCTACCATGTTAACTATTAAAAATTTAACCAAACATTTTGACAACCGGACCATTATTGATCACTTAAACTTAGAAATTCCAGAGGGTAAAATTTTAACGATTGTTGGTCCTTCAGGCGGCGGAAAAACCACTTTACTTCGTTGTTTGGCTGGTTTAGAAACCATTGATTCTGGTGAGCTTTTGTTGGATGGTGTTCCTTTCAATCCTGCTGAAATGGACAATGCCGATCAAGTGGTTGGGGTCGTTTTCCAGGATTTCCAACTTTTCCCTCACTTATCAGTTTTAGAAAACATTACCTTAGCACCTACATTAGTACTAAAAGAAGAAAAAGCAAAAAGTCAGCAAGAAGCTTTAGAATTACTGGAAAAATTGGGCTTGGCTGGTAAAGAAAAACTCTATCCGTACCAACTTTCCGGTGGACAAAAACAACGAGTTGCACTTGCTCGTGCCTTAGCAATGAAGCCAAAAGTTCTTGGGTACGATGAACCAACGAGCGCGCTAGATCCAGCTTTACGCCAACAAGTGGAAGAAGTTATTTTAGATTTACGGAAACAAGGCATGACACAGATTGTCGTGACCCACGATATGGCTTTCGCTGAAAAAATTGCAGACAATCTTTTGACGGTTGCCCCCGTCCAATAGAAAGGAGTTTATGATGAAAAAGAAATATTCTTTAGCCTTGCTGGTTATCTGTTGTAGTTTACTCCTATTTGCAGGTTGTGGTAAAAGAAAAAGCAACGAAGATCAATGGACACGGATTAACGAAGAAAAACGGATTATTATTGGCTTAGATGACTCCTTTGTGCCCATGGGTTTTCAAGATAAATCAGGCAAAATTGTCGGCTTTGATGTCGACTTAGCCAAAGCGGTTTTTAAACTTTATGGCATTTCCGTTGACTTCCAACCGATTGATTGGTCTATGAAAGAAACAGAATTACAAAATCAAACCATTGATCTTATTTGGAACGGCTACACTAAAACGAGCGAGCGGGCCGAAAAAGTTCAATTCACACAACCTTACATGACGAACGACCAAGTACTTGTTTCTTTAAAAGAAAAAAACATTGCAACAGCGAGCGATATGCAAGGCAAAATTTTAGGGGTTCAAAACGGCTCTTCTGGCTATGATGGCTTCGAAAGTCAGCCTGACATTTTGAAAAAATTTGTTAAAGACCAAACGCCTATTTTATATGACGGCTTTAATGAAGCTTTCTTAGATTTAAAATCTGGCCGAATTGATGGGCTCCTAATTGATCGCGTCTACGCCAACTACTATCTTTCCCACGAAGATAATTTAAAAAACTATACTATTTCTCATGTCGGCTATGACAATGAAGATTTTGCTGTGGGCGTCCGCAAATCAGACAATCAATTAGTCCAAAAAATCAATACTGCCTTTGAAACGTTACGAAAAGATGGCACCCTTAGTAAAATTTCTCAAAAATGGTTTGGAGAGGACGTTACAAATAACACAAAAATAAACTAAATAACGAATAAAAAGGTGTACTGCTGACTTAGTACACCTTTTTATTTGAATCAAATTCTTAGCAAATTCTAACTTATGAAGAACTTTTATTTTTGCTACACTAGTAAAAGTCGAGAGAATTTGTCCTTTTCTGCCTAGAACAATCATTACTCTCAATAAATGAAAGGAGAAAAAAATGCCTACTAATAAAAAAGAAGGAATGCTTTTTACTACGTTAATGTGCTTTCTGATGGTTTTCGGAATGAGCACCTATAATTTATTATTGCATGGAGAATTTTCATTGTACGCCTTATCAAAAGGTTTGCTTCCTGGATTTATCGTTGCTTTTATTTTAGACGTTTTCATCGTTGGTGTCTTAGCTAAGAAAATCGCTTTTTCTTTACCCTTTAATAAAGAAAAACGGCTATTACTTATTCTGACCATTTCGAGTCTCATGATTATCGGCATGGTGACTTGTATGTCTTTATTTGGCTTATTAATGGAAGGCCAGACGTTGTCACTAAGTGCGTATTTCCAAGCTTGGGGCCTGAACTTTATTGTTGCCCTTCCTTATCAATTGCTGATTGTCGGTCCCTTTTCACGTATGATCTTAACCAATTACCAACAACGACAAACTTAGAAAATAGATTTCTTATCTAAGTTTTAACAGTTGCCTAAAAAAAAGTTAACCTTTTTGATTTATCTTAGTGATAGTTCATTAAAGGAGGAACTGAAGTTGAAAAAATATCGTATTAGCTTATTTCTTGGCTTGATTAGTCTTTTATTATTTATGATCTCTATTTTAGTTGGATCAACATTATCTAGCGATGGACTTTTAAAAGAACCCGCCTTTTTCTGTACGCCGCTCGGTTACTTTTTTCTCTTCATCGCCTTGCTTTCGGTTATAACAATCACATGTAAAGAACATATGAATCAAAAAGGTAAAACAAAACAACCTTAAAAAGAGCCTGACGTTTTGATACGTCCGGCTCTTTTTTTAATAAAAACATATAACTTAATTTGCAACAATATTTACTAATTTATCTGGAACAGCAATCACTTTGCGCACTGTTTTTCCTTCAATAAATTCTTTAACAGCTTCATGGTTCATTGCAATTTGTTCTAATTCTTCTTTGATTAACCCACGAGCGACATTTTGTTTGCCACGTAATTTTCCGTTCACTTGGAAAACTACTTCCACTTCATCTTCTACTAAGGCTGCTTCATCATAGGTTGGCCAAGGGACATAAGTTAAACTTTCCTCGTTACCTAAAATTTGCCATAGTTCTTCACCAATATGTGGCGCGATTGGCGCAAGTAATTGGACAAATCCTTCCACATATTCATAAGGTAAGGCATCCACTTTATTGGCTTCATTCACAAAAACCATTAATTGAGAAATCGCTGTATTAAAGTGCAAGTTTGCCATATCTTCTGTCACTTTTTTAACCGTTTGATGATAAACTTTCGTTAAACGGCCATCATTAATTGTGGTAATTCGGTCACGCATTTTGCCTTCTTCATCAACAATCAGACGCCAAACGCGATCTAAGAATTTACGACTTCCTTCTAAGCCATTTTCATTCCAAGCAATGGAAGCATCTAATGGGCCCATGAACATTTCATAAAGACGTAATGTATCCGCACCATATTTAGCCACCACATCATCGGGATTTACAACATTGCCACGTGATTTAGACATTTTTTCGTTGTTTTCTCCTAAAATCATACCTTGGTTGTATAATTTTTGGAAAGGTTCTTTGGTAGGAACCACACCAATATCATATAAGAATTTATGCCAAAAACGAGCATAAAGTAAATGCAACACCGCATGTTCGGCACCACCAATATAGATATCAACTGGTAACCAACGTTTTAATTTTTCAAAATCAGCAATTTCATTTTTATTATGAGGATCAATGAATCGTAAGTAATACCAAGAGCTTCCAGCCCATTGTGGCATAGTATTCGTTTCACGTTTTCCCTTCATGCCAGTTTCAGGGTCGACGACATTGACCCATTCATCAATGTTTGCTAATGGCGATTCCCCAGTTCCACTTGGGCGAATATCCGATGTTACTGGTAAACGTAGAGGTAACTCAGATTCAGGAACCGTTGTGGTTGTTCCATCTTCCCAATGGATCACAGGAATTGGTTCACCCCAGTAGCGTTGACGAGAGAATAACCAGTCACGTAAACGATAGGATACTTCTTTTTTCCCTACGTGATTTTCTTCTAGCCACTCATTCATTTTAGCGATGGCTTCTGCTTTGTTTAATCCATTTAAGAAATCAGAATTGATATGCGGTCCATCCCCTGTATAGGCTTCTGTTGTAATGTCGCCACCTGCGATTACTGGGAGGATATCAATGCCAAATGTTTTCGCAAATTCGTAATCCCGTTCATCATGCGCTGGGACCGCCATGATTGCGCCTGTGCCATAGCTTGCTAAAACATAATCGCCAATCCAAATTGGAATTTCTTGGCCATTGACTGGATTTATAGCATACGCACCTGTGAAAACACCTGTTTTTTCTTTTGCTAAATCCGTTCTATTTAAATCAGATTTTTTTGAGGTTTCTTCAATATATGCTTCTACAGCTGCTGTTTGTTCTGGTGTCGTAATTTTTTTCACTAGTTCTAGTTCAGGAGCTAGAACAGTATAGGTTGCACCGAACAAGGTATCAGGACGGGTTGTAAACACCGTGAAACTTTCTTCTGTACCAGCGACTTTAAAGGTCACATTGGCTCCTTCAGAACGTCCAATCCAATTTCGTTGCATATCTTTAATACTTTCTGGCCAATCAACAAGCTCTAAATCTTCTAATAAGCGATCTGCATAAGCAGTAATTTTCAGCATCCATTGACGCATTGGTCGGCGAACCAACCGCCACGTTCACTTTTTCCATCAATGACTTCTTCATTTGAAATAACAGTTCCTAGTTCAGGTACCCAGTTAACCGCAACTTCTGCTTCATAAGCTAACCCTTTTTCATATAATTTTGTAAATATCCATTGTGTCCATTTGTAATATTCAGGATCAGTGGTATTAATTTCGCGATTCCAATCATAGCTGAATCCTAGTGAATTAATTTGGCGACGGAATGTTTCGATATTTTTCTTAGTAAATTCAGCTGGGTCATTTCCTGTATCTAACGCATATTGCTCTGCTGGCAAACCAAACGCATCCCAGCCCATTGGATGCAACACATTATAGCCTTGCGCACGTTTCATACGTGAAAGAATATCGGTTGCTGTATAGCCTTCCGGGTGACCTACGTGTAAGCCTTGTCCAGATGGATAGGGAAACATATCTAGTGCATAAAATTTTTCTTTATTTGGGTCGTCCAATGTATTGAAACAATTGTTCTTAGCCCAATATTTTTGCCATTTTTTCTCAATCTCTTTGTGATTGTAGCTCATGTTATTCCTCCTAGTAATATAAAATTTTTCATTCTTAAAATTTGCCACCTGCAGCCATTGTCACTATTCTGACTTAAACTAGCCACTTAGTGATAAAAAAAAGTCCTATAGGAAAAATTCCTATAGGACGTGAACATACAAATGCAACGTGGTACCACCTAAATTCGTCAAAGAAACGGTTATTCACCGTCACCTTAACCTCAAACGTCTTAACGATCGTCACCGACTTTTCCTACTTGGTTTGTTCAAAAAAGTAACTTAAAGGCGAGTTCAAAAGCTTCTGTACGTATTTCCACCAGCCATACGCTCTCTATCACATGGTTCTTTCTACTATTCCTTCTCATTGTTTTTTTCTATTATAAGACTCATGTTACCAAAGATAGCTATTTTTTTCAATCTTAAATTAACCAACTTTTAAAGTTTGACCAATATAAATTGTATCCCCGCTTAAGCCATTTAATTGTTTGATTTTTTGGATGCTGATTCCGTATTGCATTGATAAGCCCCAAAGTGAATCACCGCTTTTAACTGTATGGCGTTTGCCTGATGCACTATTTGTTGAAGAAGCATTGCCACCTGCAGAAGCGCCTTTTTTCACGATGATTGTTTGACCAGCAAAAATTAAATCGCCTTTGATCCCGTTCCATGAACGTAGATTAGCAACACTCACGCCAAACTGTGCAGAAATTTTATTCAACGTATCGCCTGATTTAATCGTGTAGGATGTTGTCGCACCGCCACCATTATTCGTAGGCTTGTTCGTATTCGTTGAACCTGAGTTGGCGCCTTTTTTCACGATAATCTTTTGACCAGCAAAAATCAAACTACCGCTGATGTTATTCCAGGCTTGTAAGTTAGCCACACTAACACCGAATTGTGCAGAAATTTTGTTCAAGGTATCGCCTGATTTAATTGTGTAGTACGTATTCGTTCCTGATTGATTATTGTTAGAACCACCATTGCTTGAGCCGCCGGTGTTACCTGAAGTACCTTTTTTCACAATAATTTTTTGACCAGCGAAGATTAAATCGCCAGAAATGCCATTCCATGAGCGTAAATTAGCAACACTCACGCCATATTGCGCGGCAATTTTGTTCAAGGTATCGCCTGATTTAATTGTGTAGTACGTATTCGTTCCTGATTGATTATTGTTAGAGCCACCGTTGTTTGAGCCACCAGTGTTACCTGAAGCACCTTTTTTCACGATGAGTTTTTGACCAACGAAAATTAAATCGCCAGAGATGCCATTCCATGAGCGTAAATTAGCAACGCTCACGCCATATTGGGCGGCAATTTTATTCAAGGTATCCCCTGATTTTACAGTATAGTACGTGTTCGTTCCTGATTGATTATTGTTAGAACCACCGCTGCCTGAGCCACCAGTGTTACCTGAAGCACCTTTTTTCACGATAAGTTTTTGACCAACGAAAATTAAATCGCCAGAGATGCCGTTCCATGAGCGTAAATTAGCAACGCTCACACCATATTGCGCGGCAATTTTATTCAAGGTATCTCCTGATTTTACAGTATAGTACGTGTTCGTTCCTGATTGATTGTTTGAGCCGCCTGTTCCTGGATTAACTGTTCCGCCCCCAGTATTTCCACCAGAAGATGGTGTATCATATTGAGTTAAGTTATATGCGGTAATGACATTATTTAATTTAGCATTGTAGCTAGGATCTGTCGCATAACGACCTGTTAACCAAGCAGTTGCATCGCGGTACGAACTTGTATTGCTTTTCCAAGCCCCAGCATAATAGTAAACGCCCGCTTGGAAAGAAGTTGTTTTTAGCACGTGCGCATTATCTTGGAATGATTCCATGTAAGAAGGATATTTACGGAAAGGTTCTTTTTTCACTAACCATTTGCCGTTTAAATATTCCCATGTATCCATATAGACAGATTGTCCATTGTAGCTGCCTTTAATCCCAAATAAGTTATAGTTTGGTGCCTTAGATAGCGTACTTGCTCCCCAACCACTTTCAACGATTGCTTGAGCCATCATCACTGATGCATATAAATCATTGGCTTGCGCAATAGGTTGTGCACAACGAGCTAACTCGGCAATAAATTCTGAAGGACTTTGCGTCGGTGATAACGCTGAAAAAGTTTGCGCAGAAGCTACTCTAGCTTCAGGTACTTTTACTTCATCATCTGGTGTAACCGCAGGCGCTGCTTCGGACTCGGTTGTTGAAGGAGCTACTGGCGCGATTTCTGCTACTGAAGAATGAGTCGTTCCTGATTCCACAGGTGTAGTTGAATCAACTGTTGGTTGCTCGGTACTTGGTGTTGTTGGTGTTTCTTTTGATGATTCAGTTGTCGATTCAGTCGTTGTTGACGAATCCGTTGTCGGTTGTTCCGTAGTTCCTGGCGTAGTTTCTGTTGTTGGTGTCTCTACTAAGCCAGTTTCCGTAGTAGGTGCTTGGGCAACTTCCGCATTTGTTGGCTGCTCTTCTGTTGCCTCAGCAGTCACTGGTAGTAACGCAACGGGCGTTCCTACAGATGAAACAATTAACGCCGAGCTGAATAAAGTAGTGCTCTTCTTCCATTGTACTGGCGTTTTCTTTCTTTGTTGTGCTTTCCTTCTTTCGATACGTGACATTGATTCTTTCTTCATTGATACGTCCCCAACTTTCCTTTTTTAACTTATATGTAAATGTAATTTTTTAGTTTTGTTATTATAACAAGTATACCTTTTTTTCTGGCGAATTAAAAACACTTCAACAAAATTTCATATTACTGTAACTAGATTGTAAAGAAGTAATGTTTTTTAACACGGATATACTCTCTTGTTACTACTCGGAAAAAAAACTGCGACTTTAGTTGTAGATGCTTCTTTACCTTAGTCTGATTTTTTTAATTCCTCTTGTTATTCGCCCAAAAAGAAATTATAGTTTAAGATGAGAAATGAATCGTGTAGAAAGAGGGAGCGGAATGAATAAAGAACATTTTATTATTGAGCTGAAAATTTATTTAAAAGCATTAAATCCAAAAGATCAAGCTATTATTCTTGCGAAATACAAGGCGTTATTTGATGCTCGTGTTGCGGAAGGCGAAACAGAAGAACAAGTGGCAAAATCATTGGGGAAACCACGGGTTATCGCAGAAGAAATTTTGAAAGAACAAGGCATTGAATTGACGGAACGAAAAATTGAAAATAATGGCTGGCAAGAAATTCCAGCGGCTACACCTGCTTATGATCATCCCTATGAAGAAGAATCTGAATTTTACTATGATAATGATTCTCCATACTATCAACGACCACAGCATCGGCCACTAACCCGATTTTTCCAAGTGCTTGGTATTTTCTGTTTAAATTTTTTCTTCATGTTTTGGGTTATTTTAGGGATTGCCTTAATGTACGTCGGTTGTGGCATTGCCGGAGCTGCAACTTTATTTTCACCAATTTATGGTATTTATAGTGTTATTACCCAAGCAAATGCCGCTTCCTTTTTCCAATTATCTATGAGTCTCTTTTTATTTGGTGCATCAATCATTGGTTGGTTACTGTTTCTACCAATTTTAAAATTTTCAGCACATGTCTTTAAGCGTTATTTCCAATGGAACATTGCTGTTTTACGAGGTGATATCTAATGAAAAAAACAACAGGGATTCTCTTATCCATTGCTGTCTTAGCGATGCTAATTGGTGGATCTGGCGCCGTCTATTATTACAAGCAAGCGGAAAAATCAGTCACACCGCTAAAAGAAAGTTATACACTAAAAAATAAACAAGCAGGCGAAGAACTTCACTTATCCTTAAAAGGCAAAGGCCCTTATACCATTTATAAAACTGATAGTAACAAAATGGGATTACGATCACCGAATAATGCCTTTTATTCAAAAGCTGAAGGCACCTTAAATGTCAAAGAAGAAAAAAATAAAATAACAGCAACCATCAATACCACTCGCACACAAAACCAACCCGAATTGTCATTCTTTAATATTGGTATTTTTAGTGACTTCACACCGAACGTGAGTGTCCAGATTCCTAATAATGTGAAAAAGTTAGTAATTGATGGCTCAACCCATTCACAAGTTTCATTGAATGCTTTTAACGTAGACGAATTAACAACTAATCTACCAAATTCTTATGTTAGTCTATCGGGTGTTAAAGCCAAAAAAATGACGCTTAACTCTTCAGATGGTATCTACCTTTCAGCGGATACTTCCGCTAAAAAAGCAACAGTTGAAACCACTGACGGCGATATAACGTTGGATTCAGCCTATTTCGATGAAATCAAAAATACGACTATTTCTGGTGATATTCGAGTGCAAAATGCTCGCGGAAACATCCAAGCAACAACGACAGATGGCGATATTAGCGTCTATGATTTCAAAGGAGAAGCTAACTTTTCAAGTGAAAATGGTGATTTTTCTTTAGACATGCCTGCTGTGCCTAAAAAATTAACTGTTGCTCTTGTCCATGGAGATATTTATGTAAATTCTGGAGAAATTTTGCGTAACATTTCAATCAAAGGGGAATCAAAATTAGGCGATGTTCAACTTTTAAACAAAGAGCGAACATCTTATAAGAATGGTCGTGCGGATACAGAGTTTAACCTTTCTAGCGAATTCGGCGATATTACCGTTGATACTCCTGATGATGATAATCAATAAACATGCGCCATTTAAAAAAGTTCTAGCACCACAATGAGAGATTGTGCTGCCAGAACTTTTTTAATATCTGTATCCCCTCTAATCAGGCAATGAAATTATCTTTTAATTTTTTACCCTTTTGATGGTATAATACGGATTGTTGCGATTAAATTTTGAAAGGATTTTTTATGAAAAACAAACTTTATTATCAATTTGCAGGTAGTTGTTTTCTTTTAGTATTTATGTTTTTAGGCTACGTTGTTCGTTTTTATCCAACCTGGCTCAAAGGCTTTGATCAAACGATTACTTCTTTTGTTCGTCGTCCTTTTCCACAGCTAAATAACTTTTTTATTTGGTACACCAAATTTGCCAATTCATTGACGATTATCATCTTAGCAATCGTTGTCATTGCTCTGTTTATTGTTTGGAAATATTATGCTGAAGCATTATGGCTCTTTATTAATACTGCCTTAATTGCTGGCGTAGGTAATTCTTTATTAAAATTATTCTTTATGCGCCAACGTCCTACTTTGGAGCATTTAGTAACTGAACATACGTATAGTTTTCCTAGCGGACATGCTGTAGGAAGTACCTTGTTCTACGGCACTATTTTATTGATTCTGCCAATTTTCATTAAAAATAAAACGGTCCGCCTTTGTGTGCAAATTTTACTAGGTATTGGGATTTTCATGATTGGGGTTAGTCGAATCTATTTAGGTGTCCATTTCCCTAGCGATATCTTAGGTGGTTTTTGTCTTGGTTTAGCTTGGTTGTTATTAAGTTACCCTATTTATTTAGAAAAACGCTTTGTTTGGCGATTTCAAAGCAAACAACGCTAGAAAGAAGTCTTGATTATGCAAATTTTTCCTTATTCAGATGATCCAAATAAACGCTATCACACTTGGAACTATGCACTTCGTCAACAGTTTGGTGAAAAGATTTTTAAAGTGCCAATTGATGGTGGCTTTGATTGCCCCAATCGTGATGGGACGGTTGCCAAAGGTGGTTGTACGTTCTGTAGTGTTTCTGGCTCAGGCGACATGATTGTTGCACCTAGCGATCCCCTGCCGCTTCAATTTCAAAAAGAAATCCAATTGATGCATCAAAAATGGCCAACTGTCGATCAATACATTGTTTACTTCCAAAATTTCACCAATACACATGCGCCCGTTGACGTTATTCGTCATCGGTTTGAACAAGTAGTCAATGAAAAAGGTGTCGTTGGTTTATCCATTGGTACCCGTCCTGATTGTTTGCCTGATGAGGTAGTGAACTATTTAGCCGAATTAAATGAACGCTTTTATTTATGGGTAGAGTTGGGTTTGCAAACCACATTTGAGGAAACTAGCGCTGCCATTAATCGCGCTCATGATTATCAAACATATCTAGATGGTGTGGCTAAATTACGGAAACACGGGATTCGGGTCTGTACACATTTAATTAACGGGCTACCTGGTGAAACCCCCGCTATGATGCGCGAAAATGTGCGGCGAACTATTCAGGATTCAGATATCCAAGGGATTAAACTGCACTTACTTCATTTAATGACAAATACCAAAATGATGCGGGATTATAATGAAGGACGCTTACAATTGATGAGCAAAGAAGCCTATGTTTCAGTGATTTGTGATCAGTTAGAAATGATTCCACCCGAAATTGTTATTCATCGCTTGACAGGCGATGCTCCCTTTGAAACAATTATCGGACCGATGTGGAGCTTGAAAAAATGGGAAGTTCTCAATGCGATTGATGCGGAAATGAAACGCCGCAACAGTTATCAAGGAAAATATACTGTCATTTCAGGAAAGGAAGTTTTCAATTAATGCTACAAACAGCCCTACATTTTAGTCACCAACTTTTAAAAGAAGTAGTGGAACCTGGCGACTTCGTCATTGATGCAACAATGGGAAATGGTCATGATACAGCATTCTTAGCAGAGCTGGTTGGCCCTTCTGGTGAAGTTTTCGCCTTTGATATCCAAAAAGAAGCGTTGATCAATACAGAACAAAAGTTAACAGAACTTAATTTACTCCCACAAACTACGTTATTTCCATTAGGACATGAACATCTTCATGCTGTCCTAGATGAAGAAACAGAAATCACTGCCGCTATTTTTAACTTAGGCTATTTACCTAAAAGTAATAAAGAAATTATTACAAAACCCGCTACGACTAAACAGGCGTTAGATGGGTTACTACCTCATTTGGTAAAAGGAAGTCGCATTATTTTAGTCGTTTATTATGGCCACGAAGGTGGTTCAGAGGAACTTGATTTGGTCACGAATTACACGCAATCCTTACCACAAGATGTTTACAGTGTCTTACGTTATGAGTTTATCAATCAAAAAAATCAGCCACCTGTTCTTTTCTGTATTGAAAAGAAATAAGAGAACATGGTCGGATTGTCTCCAGCAATCCGATCATGTTCTCTTTTATTTGTTTTGTTACTCCGTCAATTCACCATCACGAATACGAACCACTCGATCACAGTATTTCAACAAACGCTCATCATGTGTCACCATGATAATCCCTTTATCTTTCTCTTTGGCCTCTTTCGCTAGTAATTGGACAACATCAAATGCCTTTTCTGTATCTAAACTAGCCGTTGGTTCATCTGCCAAAATTACGTCTGGCTCATGATATAATGCACACGCAATGGCTACCCGTTGTCTTTCCCCACCAGAGAGATCACGAGGATAACTATTTCGTAATTCTTTTAAACCCAACGTCTCTAACAATTGCTCTTTTAATTCACTATTTTTACGTGATTTATCAACTTTTTCAATTAAGTGAAATTGATCTTCCACTGTTAAAAATGGCACCAAATTAGAGCTTTGTAAAATAAAGCCGATTTTTTGAAAACGTTGCGCCAAACGTTGCTTCTTCGTTAACTTATTTAGTGATTGCCCGCCAACAATGACTTCGCCACTTGTCGGTGCCTGTAAACCAGCTGCAATCGTTAAAAAGGTACTTTTACCAGAACCAGAAGGACCAATTACTGCGACAAATTCACCTGGCTGAACCGCAAAAGATAATTCTTTTAACGCGATCACTTCTGTATGTTTTTCACCATATTTTTTATAAATATTTTTCATTTCTAAAACATTTGCCATGTCTCTAACCTCCAATCGCGATTAACGGATCAATTTTAGCAATCGTTCGAATTGAAAATGCCCCGCCAATTAATGCAGATAAAATCAATAGTACACTAAACAAAATCATGCGTGGTCCATTAGTTGCATAAGGCATCGCTTCTGGTAAAAAGAGCACGGTAATTCCCGTTAAAGCAAGACCAATCGCCACTCCTAGAACAGCCAATAAAGCGGTTTGTAGCATGACTGCCTTTGCTAAGAAACTAGTCGGCACCCCTTGAACTTTTAAGACACCGAACATTGCTGTTTTCTGTAAAGTCATCACAAAGATAAAAATACCGATAATGAACGCTGCAATCACAATCAAGAAATAAATCATGCCATCCAAGGTCAAGTTTTGAGCGCTGTATCCTGGCAGTTTTTCAATAAAATCTGAAATTGAAAGAACTTGGCTGTCTTTATTAGTCGTTTTAACTTCCGCGTTATCCTTGCTGCGAACAATAAAACCATTAACCATTTTGGCCATTGCTGGATTGTCACCATATTTAATTGACCGCCAAGTATCCAGAGAAGTGTAAATAACTGGCACAATGTTATAGCTACTTTTAGAAATAAAGCCGACAATTTCTAATTGCTCATCATATTTCCCTGCAGTTAATTTGTCGCCAATTTTAAATCCTTGATTTTTCAATGTTTCTGAAGCAATCACTTGATTTTTATCAGTAAATGCGTTTCCTTCGATCACTTTTGGCATTAAAAAACTTTCTTTTTCAATCCCAAATAAGCTAACATTCGTTAATTCAGCCTTTTTATCATCTGCTGGGCGGATGGCTAACGACTGTTGACCAATCGGTGCAATTTTGCCTCCTGAAATCGTCTCTTTCACGTTTTCATCTAACACTGATACATTTAAATTACTATTGGCCTCTTTTGATAAAACCACTTGATTCGCTTGCCATTGATCTACGGCTAAACGATTTCCTTGAGCTAAACCGTTCGCTAAACCTGACAAAATAAAAATTAACCAAGCAATCAAGACCATTACTAAGACTACAAGGACGTACCGTCCTTTTGAATACTTCATTTCATTAAATCCTAAAAACATGAATGGTTCACCTCTTTCTTCTTTTCGAAATAAACTATATCACTTATCAATCGATAAATCAATAATTATTTATCGATTGATAAGTGAATTTCACAAAAAAATAGAGAAGTCTGTTTTTCAACAGGGCTTCTCTATTTTTTATTTGTGACTTTTCAGAACGCCATGTAGCATAAATTGAATGAATTTTTTGACATCGTCATCCACTGTTTTTCGCTGGTACGTTTTTTCAATACTTAATAATGCACTAACGTTATATAAAATAAACCGAGTTGCATCATCTACACTGATGCCCTCTTGTAAGCAATTGGTTTCAGGTTCACTTTCAAAAATAGCCGCAATATTATTGATATAGGTTTTTTTGAAAATTTGATACAGCGTACGATTGTAATCAGGGCCCATTTCTTGAAACATGTCGTTCAACATTAAGAAAAGATTGGTCGGATGTTCATCTAACAAAACTTTGATTAATTGATAAAGTTTTTCTTCTACTGATGCATTTCCAGAAATAATTGGGACTAATTCTTCCTGAACACGGGACGTTAATTCTTCAATCACAGCTAAATACAGTTCTTTTTTATTTTTAAAATGGTGATAGAGATTCGGTTGGGTAATGTTCGCTTTTAAAGCAATTTCACGAGTGGAGGTATTTTTGAACCCCTTTGTCATGAATAATTCAGAAGCGACAGACAAAATAATTTGCCGTGTACGTTCTAAATCAGCTTTGCGTTTATTTGGCTTTTCCATGGTTTTCTCGCCCCCTGCTGCTTTTTATTTTAGCATATTCTCCGGCAAGAAACGAGAGACCTTTATACAAAAAACGAAAAATATACAATCAATGTGCCTGCTATTTGGAGAAGAATCGCGCAATAATACCACCGCTGCAGATGTATCAGCCAGCCTTTTTCGCCCCCAAAATAAATCAACCACTGCAGTCCATATAAAAAACTATTAGCCAACAGCCAAAAAAGCAGCGCCGATTTTGTCCATCGATTCTCTCTGAATACACTCAGTACAAATAAAGTATTTAGCACCAAAAACGTGCGCCGTAATTGCCGTACATTCCTCATTTTTTCCATTGACATTTCTCCTTTTTCTATTTAGCATAGCAAAAAAAGAAGCAAATGAGAATGACTCATTTTGCTTCTTTTTCAACTTATTCAAAAACAAATTGATTTTTATAAAGTTCCGCATAGAATCCATCTTGTTCAACTAGTTCATGGTGGTTGCCTTCTTCAATGACTTCACCGTCTCGTAAAACAATAATCCGATCCGCATTTAGAATCGTTTTCAAACGATGGGCAATCACAAAACTGGTGCGCCCTTTAATTGCTTCGTCCATCGCTTTTTGGATTTTAGCTTCTGTTACTGTATCAACATTACTTGTTGCTTCATCCAAAATTAATAATTCTGGATTGGTAATAATCGTTCGTGCAATACTTACTAATTGCTTTTGCCCCGTACTGAAAAGGTTATTCTCTTCCGTAATCTCAGTATCGTAGCCTTGCTCAAGATTTACAATAAATTCATGGATATTCGCTTGTTTCGCTGCTTGAACAATTTCTTCATCCGTGGCCTCTGGCTTACCAAAAGCAATATTCTCACGAATTGTTCCTGAAAATAGAACGGACTCTTGCAAAACAATACCTACATGTGAACGCAAGCTATCTAAATCCATTTCACGAATGTCCACACCATCAAACGTCACGGCGCCTTCATTCACATCATAAAAGCGATTCATTAAATTCATAATCGTTGTTTTTCCTGAGCCTGTCGGTCCGACTAAAGCGACCATTTCACCTTTATCCACATGAATAGAAACATCTTTCAACACAGGCGTTTCTGGATTATAGCCAAAAACAACATGATTTAAAGCCACAGCTTTGTTAATCTCTTCTAATTTTTCGCCATTTTCGGGACGAATTTCATCTGGTTCATCAAACATCTCATTTAAACGACGAGCGCCTGTAACAGCTAATTGAATCATGCTATAACCTGAAGAAATTTGCATCAATGGTTGATAATATTGTTGGGAATATTGGACAAACATAACGACTAAACCTAGCGCAGCGGCACGATCAACAGAACCATTGATTGCTAACCAACCACCAAAGAAAATAACAATTGCCGTATTGACTAATGACATTCCTTGCATCATTGGGAAAAGTAATCCTGAATACACTTGACCTTTATACGTAGCGGCACGAACTTTTTCATTTTGCTCTAAAAAGCCGTCAATGGTTTCTTCTTGTAAGCCATTAGTGATAATCACACGTTGCCCACTAATTTTTTCATCCATATAGCCATTTAATTTACCCACTTCATCTTGCTGTAAATCGACATATTTGCGCGCCTTGCTAATCACAAAGACCGCAATTAAAATCGCAATCGGCGTAGAAGCAATTGTGGCCCATGCCAGTTCCACATTTTGACGGAACATCATGATTAAGACACCAACCAATAAGGCAATATTGGTTAATACTTGTAGCAACGCTTGGTTTAAACTGTTTTGGATGTTGTCTAAGTCACTAGTAAAACGACTTAAAATTTCACCATCTTGATGAGAATCAAAGAAACGAATCGTCAATTTTTCTAGTTTGTTAAACAAACCAATCCGCATGCGGTTTGTCGATTTCCCCACGACTTGTGTAAAGAGAATACTATAAATGAAACTAGCGGCACTAGTTAAGACATAAAAAATGAGTAGTTTCCAAATGACAGAAACGAACGCACTTTTATCGTCTTTTCCTTGCATCACATTAACCGCATATTTCGCTAATTCCTGAATAGCTTCCCCAACGAATTGCGGCGCTTTGACTTGTAAATAAGTCGCTGCGAAAATTGCTAAGAAAATAAAGAGGAAAGAAACTTTGTAACGTTTTAAATAATGATAGAAAAATTTACTAGCTTTTATTAAATCAGTCATTAAGCTTCCTCCTTTCCTTTTTGAGTTTCGTAAATTTCTTGATACACGGGGTTCGTAGCTGCTAATTCTTCATGCGTGCCTTCCCCGACTAAACGTCCATTATCCAATACTAAAATACGATCTGCATGGACAACAGAAGAAATTTTTTGGGCAATAACGATCGTGGTAGTCTCTTTTAACTCTTTATCCAACGCTTCTCGGACTAACCGCTCCGAACGAGCATCCAACGCGCTGGTGCTATCATCTAAAATCAAAATTTTAGGCTCACCAATCACACCTCTTGTAATTGATAACCGTTGTTTTTGTCCACCAGAAAAGTTATTACTCCGTTCTTCGACGGGTGCATCATAACCTTCTGCTAATTTTTCAATAAATTCCTTGGCTTGGGCGATGCCTGAAGCCCGTTCCATGTCCGCTTCAGAAGCGTCACGTTTACCATGGCGTAGATTTTGCGCAATCGTTCCAGAGAACAGGATTGCTTTTTGCAACACAAAGGAAACTGTTTTTCGTAAACTGTGTTCGTTCACTTCTCGTAAATCGACACCACCAACTTCAATCTTTCCTTCTGTCGGATCAAACAAACGTGGAATTAATTGTGCCAACGTAGATTTACCAGCACCAGTTGCGCCCACAATCCCAATCATTTCACCTGGCTGAATAGAGAAAGAGATGTCTTTCAAGGTATCTTCTTCATCCCCAGGATAACGGAAAGATACGTGGTCAAACTCAACACTACCAATTAACTCTTGTTCTGGGACTTTTTTGTAGGTAACATCTGGTTCTGTTTCCATCACTTCTTTAATCCGCTTAATGGAAACAGCGGCACGAGAAGTCATCATCATCATCATTCCGCCGATAATAATCGCCATCATGATTTGCATTAAATAGTTCATAAAGGAAGCGACACCACCAATTAAAGTTGGATCATCCTTGACTAAGTTACTCACAAAGAAAATCGAGCCTACAACGGCTAAGTTCGCCACCAACATAAACGCTGGAATCATCACAGCAAATAAGCTACCTACGATTAAGTTATAGGTGGTTAATTCTTCACTCACTTTTGTAAAACGTGACAATTGATTTTTTTCTTGAACAAATGATTTGACGACACGAATGCCTAACAAATTTTCTTTTGCGATACCATTAATCTTATCAATCAAGTTTTGAATAATCATGAAATGCTTGCCCATTTGCGAAAAGGACAGCATAGAAATCAAAATAACTGCGATGACAAGTGCAACAATCACCCACCATAGTTGTGGCAAGGTTAGCATCGCTAAAATAAAACTCCCGATAAATAAAAAAGGAATTCTAAAAAGTGTCTGCAACGCAATCATAATGACATTTTGAATTTGAGTAACGTCATTTGTTAAACGAACAACTAAGTTACCTGCTGAAAATTTTTCGATATTGCCAAATGAAAAGGTTTGGATTTTGCGGAAAGTTGCTTCACGAATGTCAGCACTGACACCTTGGGCAACTTTGGCAGAAAAAATTGTATTAATAACCCCTGCAACGAGTCCTAATCCTGCAATGGCAATTAATTGAATCCCTAAGTTTTTCATTTTGTCGCTATCGTCATTCATAATTGCTTCCAACACTTGTTGTAACAATTTTGGTTGCCAAAGTGCTGAGACAACCATTACGATCACCGCCAACAAGGCAATAACTACCGAGCCTTTGTATTTTTTGGCGTGTTGAATAATAAGGTCCATCTTATCCCTACTTTCTTAAAATAGTTCCCTGCTTCTTCAGTGTTGGTCTGCGAATTCTTCCCCATTACAAAAAAATCAATTTGCTCATTGACTTCACCAATTTAACACTGTAAAATAAGGCCGATTCATAATTTACCATTTTTAGTGGTAAAATACAAGCGAACAAGTTAATTTTTCACAAGTTTTTCCTATCATAAAGTGCACCTTCTTTTTGATAAACTTACGAAGATAACGTTTAATAGGAGCTAAAATCATGGAACCAAAATTATCAAAAGACACGATTATTGCAGCCGCATTTTCTTTGTTAGAAAAAAGTCCCACTTTAGAACAACTTTCTATGCGTAAAGTCGCCAAACAGCTTGGTGTACAGGCGCCCGCAATTTATTGGTATTTTAAAAATAAGCAAGCCTTACTTCAAAGTATGGCTGAAGCGATTGAAGAGCACTTTCAAGAACCTGCATTATGTGGTGAATGGTATTCTGACTTACTGGCCTTCATGGAAAACTATTATGATCTCTATCAACAATTTCCCTGTGCCGTAGCTATCGAAATCCAAACCGTCCCTGCCTATCCCCAACGATTACGCCATTTAAATCAAATGATGGGCATTTTAAGAGAAGCAGGTTTTTCACCAGAAATGACTCATTTAGCAGTAACGTCTTTACAACATCTTTTATTTGGGATGATTATGGACGCAACGGAGGAAAAACAGCTCGTTTCGCAAGTGTTGAACGGAGATGACTATTTAAAAGAACAAGTGTTGCACATGAAACAATATGTCTCCGACAATGAGTTAACGTACATGGAGGAAAGCATTCAATTTCGACACTCCATCCACCAAATCCGCCTTTATTAAAGCCGTTAAAACCTACTTAGATGGGTTGCAAGCAGACAACACATCTTCATCTAAATAAAAAAAGCCCTTGGTCCGTCAGTCATTTCGACTGACGGACCAAGGGTTAACTTTTAAAATAAATATTGAAAACTACTTTCTCTATTTTGGTATTGGTAGCCAAGCCAAGGCTTTTTGAATCCATTCATCCCAGAACACCCAGTCATGTTCTCCTGGTCCAGTTTCAAAAGTGTAACTTGCCTGTGCCTGTTCCAACGCTTGAGCCATCTGTTGATTAGCAGAAAGTAACATATCTTGCTCCCCACAACAAAGGTAAAATTGGGGCATTTCTGTTTGGCTTTCTACTAATTGTTGTAATAAATACAGCGGATCGTGAATGGAACCTTCAATTTGATCTAACGGGCCAAAAATACCTTCCCAATAGCTTCGCTTACGGACTTTTAATAATTCCCCAAAACTAGTGGATGATAAACTAACTGCCCCAGACAAAGAAGCAACGGCTGCAAAAGATTCTGGTTTCGCTAATCCTAATTTCAAGGCGCCATAACCACCCATTGACAAACCAGCGGCAAAGGTTTTTTCTCGTTTTGTACTTAACTGTGGAAAGAGTTGATGACAAATTTTCGGTAATTCTTCTGAGATAAACGTCCAATAGTTCATATCGTATTGCGTGTCCGTATACCAAGCTAAATACGTGGACGGCATAATGACAGCAATCCCCAAATCAGCGACATACCGCTCAATAGAGGTTCTGCGAGCCCAGACGCTGTGATTTCCTCCCATCCCATGTAATAAATACAACACGGGAATATCTGTTAATGCTGCTTGGGTACTTGTGCCCACTTTTTTTACCGTTTCTTGTGGTAAAATTACGTTCACATTCATTTCCATTTCCAATACATTTGAATAAATATTTGCTTGTAAAAAGGCCATCTACTTTTCCCTCCAATACTCTTTCTATTAGTGTACCACTAAACCTTCGCTCGTTGCGCTTTTGCGAAAATATTTAACAAAAGAGCGACAACAACTAAGCCCGCACCGACTAAGTAAACATTATGCAGACCTGCATAGAGGATACCGCGTAATGGTTTTAACAACGCAGCTGGAATTAAATTTGCAGTATGTGGATTCACTAATTGATTCATGACATCTGCATCGACGTTTAACGCGCTCGCTTCCAATTTCGCAAACATTCCTGCATTTAAAATCACACCAAAAATTGACACCATCACAGTCTGCCCAATTGTACGCACCAACGTATTAAACGATGTTGCAACCCCCATTTTTTCAGGCTCCACTGTACTTTGTGCTGTCACCGTAGTCGTTGTGATAGTAATCCCAAAACCAACTCCTAAGACAGAAGACACTACAAAGAAAAGCCAAAACGGAACGGCCATTGGCATTACCACTAAAAAGATGGCCCCGACTAATAGAATCGATAACCCAATCGTTAAGACTTTTTTCATAGCATATTTTTCCATAAAGCTACTTGCTATAAATGATCCAGCCATCCAAAGTAACGACATAGGCGCTAAAACTAAGCCACCAATTCCTGCACTTTTTCCTAAGACACCTTGCATCCACATCGGAATGTAGACATCAATCCCCATTAAGAAACCGCTAATAAGCGCTGCAATAAGATTTACTAAAACAAACGTTGGTTGATTAAATAAATGCAAATCAATCACTGGGTCTTGCGCGCGTTTTTCTATCATCACAAACGCTACAAAAAAGAGCACACTCAAACTCAAACAACCAAATGTTACTAATGTAAAACCATTATCGCTAATCATTTGAAAACCTAGCAATAACGTTAGCAGCACGGCCATCAAAGTAACGCTGCCCAAAATATCCATTGGCATCTTGGTCCGTTCCCGCTTTGGTTCAACTAAGAAAATACTAATCAAGCCCAATAAAACAAGTCCAATAGGAACATTAATGAAGAAAATCCAATGCCAACCGACTGTATCTACAATAAAACCACCTGCTAACGGACCAAAAATACTAGCAATTCCCCAGGCGGCACTGTTTAAACCTAAAATTTTCGCTCGCTTGTCCAATGAATACATATCGGCAATAATGGTTAACGCAACTGGTAAAATTGCGCCTGCCCCCACACCTTGAATTGCGCGGGCAATAATTAAAGTCAACATATCTTGAGCAAAGCCACACAACGAGGAGCCCAAAATAAAAATGATAATGCCAATCATGAAGACAGGTTTACGACCAATTTTATCCGCAAGTTTCCCATAAATCGGTGTTAACATCGCATTCGTTAATAAATAAATTGAAAATACCCAGTTCATAATTTCCATGCCATGTAACGAGCCGACAATCGTTGGCATCGCAGTAGACACAATGGTCCCTTCAATGGCTGTCATAAATGTTGCCACAAAAACACTCACCGTGACTAACTTAACATTTGTTTCTTTTGCCATTTGTTCACATCCTTTTCTATTCAATTGTCAATTTTCTAAA
>OBZA01000094.1_pt1 | contig 39841 bp, 32 predicted proteins | sample 1476871 | NCBI WGS metagenome assembly OBZA01 (sample SAMEA2580227, study PRJEB22360) | human gut metagenome | biome: human gut; feature: human-associated habitat; material: faeces | place: Denmark | collected 2008/2010
CCTCGTGTTGCCAAATCTCCTTTCGACAAGAACGGTTGCTCTTCTCGCGCAGCGACAATGGCTTTCGCTACGTTGAGGCCTAAACTTGGCACTGCTCGGAAAGGTGCAATCAAGGTATCCCCTTCAATCACAAAATTTTCAGCATCTGATTTGTACAAATCAATCATGCCAAATTTATAGCCCCGTTCCAACATTTCATTACATAATTCTAAAACCGTTAATAAGTTTTTCTCTTTAGTGGAGGCGTCCATCCCTTTGTCCGTAATTTCTTTCATTCGTGCTTTCACAGCTTCTTTCCCTTGTGACATTGCCACTAAGTCAAAGTCATCCGCCCGAACGGAGAAAAATGCACAGTAATATAAGATTGGGAAATAAACTTTAAAGTAAGCGACCCGCAATGCCATTAATACGTATGCTGCCGCATGGGCTTTCGGGAACATATATTTAATTTTAGAACAAGAATCAATATACCAGTCAGGGACGTTGTTTTCTTTCATCGCATTTAAATACGTATCCCGCAGTTCATCAGGAATCTTATTCCATTGTCCTTTACGTACCGTTTCCATAATCTTAAAGGCCATCCCACTGTCCAAACCAGCATGAATTAAATAAACCATGATATCATCCCGACAACCAATTACTTCAGCAAGATTGGCTTCGCCACGACGAATCAATTCTTCTGCATTCCCTAGCCACACATCGGTTCCGTGAGACAGTCCAGAAATTTGAAGTAATTCTGCAAAAGTTGATGGATGGGTCTGTTCTAACATACCTCGAACGAAACGTGTCCCAAATTCAGGAATTCCTAAAGTTCCTGTTTTAGAATAAATTTGCTCTGCATCCACACCTAGAACATCAGGTCCTTCAAAAATACGCATCACTTCTGGATCGTCTGTTGGGATGGTTTTTGGCTCAATCCCAGATAAATCTTGTAACATCCGAATCACGGTCGGATCATCATGTCCTAGAATATCAAGTTTTAAAATATTATCGTGAATGGAATGGAAATCAAAGTGCGTCGTTTTCCATTCTGCCTCTTGATCATCTGCAGGGTATTGGATTGGCGTAAAGTCATAAACATCCATGTAATCAGGAATTACAATAATACCGCCGGGATGCTGCCCAGTCGTCCGTTTAACCCCTGTTGAACCTTTGGCTAAGCGATCAATTTCAGCACCACGCAAATGTAAATTATGATCTCTTTCATATCCTTTAACAAAGCCATACGCTGTTTTGTCGGCTACTGTACCAATGGTTCCTGCCCGGTAGACATATTCTTCACCAAAAAGAACTTTCGTGTAGTTATGGGCTTCGGCTTGATAATCGCCAGAAAAGTTCAAATCGATATCGGGAACTTTGTCGCCATGGAACCCTAAGAACGTTTCAAAAGGAATATCGTGACCATCTTTAAACAATCGAGCGCCACATTTTGGACAGGCTTTTTCAGGCATATCAAACCCTGAACCATAGGAACCATCCTCATAGAACTCAGAATATTGACACTCAGGACAATAATAATGTGGCGCTAAAGGATTTACTTCAGTAATCCCTGTCATTGTCGCAACAAAACTCGAACCGACAGAGCCCCGTGAACCAACTAAATAGCCGTCTTCATTACTTTTATGCACCAGTTTTTGAGAAATTAAATAAATGACCGAGAAACCATTCCCGTTAATCGAATTCAGTTCCTTTTCTAACCGTTTTTCGACAATTTCTGGTAAAGGATCGCCATACAATTCGCGCGCACGATTGTAGCTTAAATCAGTGATTTCTTGTTCAGACCCAGGAATTTTTGGCGTATACAAATCGTCTTTTACTGGAATAACTTCTTCACATAAATCAGCGACTTTGTTGGGATTTTCTACTACAATTCGCTTAGCGACGTCTTGTCCTAAAAATTGAAATTCCGTTAACATTTCATCGGTGGTTCGGAAATGAACCTTTGGTAAACTATGGCGATTTAACGGATTAGCGCCACCCATAGACCCGACTAAAATTTTCCGATAGATGGCATCTTCTTCATTTAAATAATGAACATTTCCAGTGGCGACAACCAGCTTACCAAGTTCGTCACCGATTTTCACCAGATTACTAATAATTTCTTCCAAATCTGCTTCATTTTTCACCAATTCTTGTTCAATTAACGGCGCGTAAACTGGTTTGGGCATAACTTCAATATAATCGTAGAATTTGGCACGATTTTTTGCTTCTTCGACACCTTTTTGCATCATTGCTTCAAAGATTTCGCCGTTTGAACATGCGGAACCGATTAAAAGCCCTTCTCTTAACTTCGATAATTGCGAACGAGGAATCCGTGGTACTCGGAAAAAATAATCTACATTGGACATGGAAATCAATTTAAAAAGATTTTTTAATCCTGCTTGAGTTGTTGCTAAAATCGTTGCATGGAAAGGTCGAGCTCGTTTGTATGAGTCTCCTTCGCCAATATGACGATTCAAATCATCATGGAAATGCATATCATGATTCTCTTTCGCTTCTTTTAAGAAAATCCAGCACAAATGACCTGTTGATTCCGAGTCATAGATGGCGCGGTGATGTTGTTCTAAGTTGACGCCAAATTTTTTCGATAAGGTATTTAGACGATGGCTTTTGAAATGTGGATACAAGAATCTGGATAATTCTAATGTATCGATGACGGGATTAGCCGCTTCAGGTATTCCATGTTTGCCATAACTTGTGTTTAAGAACCCCATATCAAAAGAAGCGTTGTGGGCCACTAAAATAGTTCCTTCTGAAAACTCTTTAAACATGCGTAAAACTTCTTCTTCGGATTTTGAACCGCGCACCATTTCATCTGTAATCCCAGTTAAATTAATTGTCGTTTGAGATAATGGATGGCCAGGATCAATAAACTGCTCAAAAGTCTCAATGACATTTCCTTTGTGCATTTTGACAGCGGCCAATTCAATAATTGTATCATAAACAGCGGAAAGCCCCGTTGTTTCCACGTCAAAGACCACATAGGTAGCATCTGTTAATTCAATATGTTCTTCGTTGTAAGCAATAGGTACACCATCATCAACAATATTGGCTTCCACGCCGTATAAAATTTTAACGCCTGCTTTTTTACCTGCAGCATGGGCATCAGGAAACGCTTGGGCTCCGCCATGATCCGTAATTGCGATGGCCTTGTGCCCCCATTTCCCCGCTTGCGCCACCAAGTCACCGACTTTATTGGTCGCATCCATTGTACTCATGTTACTATGCATGTGTAATTCTACACGTTTTTCACCTTCTGGCGCGTAGTCTTTTCTTGGCGCATGGGCGACTTCCATCAAATCTTGAGCATTCATGACTAAATCACGCATGAAGGTATCTTCTTGTACACTACCACGAACACGAATCCAACTTTGCGGTTGAATCGCATCAAAAACTTGTTCATCTTTTTCCCCATTCGAAAATTTCTTCACCACGAAAGAGGAAGTATAATCAGTTATTTTCAAAATTAAAATTTTTCGTTTAGAACGCAATTCACGCACTTCTTTATCAAAAATAAAGCCTTCAATCGTTATCCGACGTTCTTCTTCCAGTATGTTTCCCATTGGCATAATGGGTTCATCATTGGGAATATTCCGCCCTAAACGAATTGGACCATCAAACGCAGGCGCTTGTTGTTGTTTTTCTTTTTTCATTTGTTCATGTTTAACAAGCGATTCAGCAGCTTGTTGTTGAAAGGCTGCGGCTTGTTCTAATTTTTGCTCTTCAAACTTTTTCAACACTTCTGCAGCTTGCTGTTGATCCATTTTTGGTTCAATATGAAATTTAGGAAACCCATAAGAGAAATAAAGTTCCTCAATAATTGGTAAATATTGTTGCTTCAAATAAGGAATAACTGCTTCATTATCAACAGGTAAGATAATTTTCCGATCTTCAAATTGTGGTGTCTGTGTTTTTAAGACTTTCTGAACTAACGGTGTATTGCATTGACTATTTAACAAGGCCAACTGCCAATAATCCGTTAATTGTTCCTCTGTAAATGTTGTCTGATTTGTGGTTATTTGAACGGAAACCTGCGCAATTTGTTGAAAAGCTAGTTCCAATTGTTGCATAAATGTTTGATATAGCATCACTGGCATCAATTCATCAAAACTTAAATGAAATTCCCATAAGCGACTTTGTTGGTGAACAATGACCTTGTCAATCCGGCCATTTTGAATTAAGGGATGTTCTTTCGCTGTGTCATCTAACTGAATTTGCGTCATCAGTTTATCAAATAAATCGCGTGCTTTTTCTGTCACAAAATGAACCTCCTTCTATCATTGAAAAAAGGCCCTCAGACAAATCTGTCAAGTGCCTTTTTTCGGTTTCTCTGCATTCGCTTCTCTATTAAGTATACTCGTTTTTTGTAAAAAAACAATCTTGTTTCTTTTCTAAAAAGAGCTAAGAAGAGCTTGAAGCAAAAATCACTTTAGATTTTTGCTTCAAGCTTAAACGCTGATAAGTGGCGGAAACAGTTTATCCTAATCATTCTGTCCGCCCTTTTCATTATTATTCCACTTCTGATGTTGTGTTCATCAAAATAGAAAGTGTACTTTCTAATTCTTCTTTGCGTACTTCCAACATTTCACCAGTACGTTTGATTTTGACTTCTACCACACCATCGACTGCTTTTTTACCGACTGTGATACGGATTGGACAACCAATTAAATCAGCATCAGCAAATTTTACGCCTGCGCGCTCGTTGCGGTCATCAACTAATACTTCGTAGCCCACTTCGGTCATCATTGCTTCAACTTCTTGTGATAGTTTTGTTTGGTACTCATCTTTCACATTCATTTGGACCACGTGTAAATCAAATGGCGCAATTCCTGTTGGCCAATTAATACCACGCTCGTCTGCATTTTGTTCAACGATTGCTGAAAGTAAACGACTAACACCGATACCATAGCAACCCATGATCACTGATTTTTCACGACCGTTTTCATCTAAAACTGTTGCGCCCATAGCATCACTATAACGCGTTCCTAATTTAAAGATATGACCAATTTCGATTCCTTTGGTAAAGGCTAAGACACCATTGCCATCAGGAGAAGGATCGCCTTCTTGAACAAAGCGTAAATCTTCGTAACTAATTGGTTGGAAATCACGATCTGGATTTACATTTGTCAAATGATAGCCGTCTTCGTTAGCTCCAACAATGGCGTTGGCTAAATCTTGAACAGCTAAATCTGCATAAATTTTAACATCTTCGGAAACATTGACTGGACCAATTGAACCAAAGCCAGCTCCTAAGACACGGCGAGCATCTTCTTCTGTTGCTTCATCTAGGAAATCAGCGCCTAAGAAGTTTTTCAATTTGACATCATTGACATCATGATCGCCACGAACCAAGACCATTACTGGCTCTTCATCGGCAATAAATAGTACTGATTTAATAATTCGTTGTGGCTCAACTTCAAAGAAGTTTGCCACTTCGGCAATTGTACCCACTTCTGGTGTTGCAATTTTTTCTAAATCTAATTGTGTTTCATGTGATTTTTTCGGCGTATAAAGACTTGTTGCCATTTCTAAATTGGCAGCATAATCACTTTCTGTTGAATAACAAATAGTATCTTCCCCAATTTCAGAAATCGCCATAAATTCTTTAGAATCTTTACCACCCATGGCACCACCGTCCCCAATAATGGCACGGAATTCTAGTCCACAGCGTTCAAAAATGCGTGAGTAAGCTTTTTCGTAATCACGGTATGATTGATCTAAACTAGCTTCATCGGCATGGAAAGAATAGCCATCTTTCATGATAAATTCACGGCCTCTTAATAAGCCAGAACGAGGGCGTTTTTCATCACGATATTTTGTTTGAATTTGGTATAAATTCAAAGGTAATCGTTTGTAAGAATTGATTTCATCACGAATTAATTCTGTGAAGGTTTCTTCATGCGTTGGGCCTAAGATATAGTCACGGTCATTGCGATCTTTTAAGCGATACAAGTTAGGTCCATAAGTTTCATAACGGCCTGATTCTTTCCAAAGTTCTGCTGGTAATAACGCAGGCATTAACATTTCAACTGCATCAATTTTCTCAAATTCTTCTCGCATAATCGTTTTTAATTTTTCTAAAACACGATTGGCTAAAGGTAAATAAGAATAGATCCCTGCAGCGACTTGACGAATATAGCCTGCGCGCAACAGAATTTGATGACTTAAGACCTCTGCATCATTTGGTACTTCTCTTAACGTTGGAATTAACATTTTTGACTGTTTCATTAAAACTCTCCTCTATTTTAAAATCAACTATTTTTGATTTCTTTACACACTTTTTTACTTAAGCTTTCTCCTTAAAAGAAAAAGCGTTGAATATCGTTCCAAGTAACTAACACCATTAACACCATGACAAACCCAAAGCCAATTAACGTAATGATGCCTTCTTTTTCAGGACTAATTGGTTTTCCACGTACACCTTCAATAATGTTTAAGACAATTTTCCCGCCATCTAAAGCTGGGATCGGCAACAAATTAATAATCCCTAAGTTCATTGACAACATGGCCATTAAGAATACAACTGTACTTACTCCAGCATTGGATGCTTCTTCCGATAATTTAAACATCATGACTGGCCCACCTAGTTTGTTTAAGCTAAAGCCTGTGAATAGTGAGCCGAGTGCTTTAAAAATCTGTGTCGTACTATTCAAAGTATCCTGAATACCGCCCATCAATTTTGACGGTAAATCGGTTTTCATATAAGGATAAACGCCGACTTTACCAATCGTTTGTTTTTCCACTTTTTGTTTTTCTGGTGTCACTGTTAGTTGCTCTTCTTTGCCGTTACGCTCAACTACGAACGTTAACGGCTTTTCGGGGTTCTTCTGCACAATGGTTGTAAAATCTTCGTATTTTTTGATTTTTTGATTATTAATCGATAAGACTTTATCGTTTTCTTTCAACCCAGCTTCTGCGGCTGGGCCATTAGGAATCACTTGTCCAATTTGGTTCGTGTTTAAATCAGTGACGCCTCCTTGTAGAAAGACCGCTAACGTAAACAGAATAAACCCTAAGATAAAGTTATTCATGGGTCCCGCAAAGTTCGTCAAAATGCGTTGCGATAATTTCGCTGATTGAAATTGAACGTCAAGTGGCGCAATCCGCACCTCGGTTCCATCACTTTCAATAATCGTTGCATCATGGTCAACTTTATAAACAGTTTCTTCTTCCTCGTTTCCATTGACATAGCCCTTGATGAATAATTCTTTTTCAAGATCAAAATCAACGACTTCCATCGGAATACTATGAGGTAATTGTACTTTTTTACTTGTATTAATTTTAACCACATTACCCACGGCATTTAACTCAACAGATAGAGGCATACCTGGTGTGATTTCTGTAATGTCTTCGCCCATCCCAGCCATTCGCACATAGCCACCAATTGGCAATAAGCGAATCGTATAAGTGGTGCCATCTTTTCCACGATGCGCAAAAATCTTTGGTCCCATTCCGATTGCAAACTCACGAACTAAAATACCCGCTCGTTTTGCAAAATAAAAGTGGCCAAATTCATGTACGAGGACAAGAATACCGAAGACAATAATGAATGTGATAATTGTTTTCATAGATGTCCTTCTTCCTTCATTCACTGACGTTCAGTGCTTTTTATTATTACATGGGAAAGTCTCGTAAAACTTGCTCTGTTCCCTTCCCGATAAACCAGTGCAACTGTTTACTGAGAACAGTCGCCACTGTTAGTGAACAAATCTTTCCTTATGTAAGACAAGTTTTATTTTAGCATATTCACTCATAAATAACCATTGGACTTGACCACTTCGCCTAGATATTTTGTGTTTTTTTAGAAAACTCTATAAATGAGAGGAATTGATTACTACGACCAGTATTTTTTTTAAGACCTTCAACAATAGTAGCTAACTTTAGAGCCTAAACTTTTCCGACAGTTTGTCGTATTTTATCAACACGCTGATTGACATGTGCTACCATGAAAGTATTAATAGTAATTTTAGGGGGAATGAATCAATGTATGGAGAATTACATGGTAAAGTGGCCGTTGTCACTGGTGCAGCTACGGGTTTAGGATTATTTATTACTCTGCGTTATATCTTAGAGGGCATGAATGTTGTTGCTGACTATGTCGGTGAGCTGCCTAAAGAATTTGAAGATGTCCAAGCCAAGCACGCAGATCGCGTAAAATTCGTGAAGGCTGATGTCTCTAATGAAGAAGATATTAAAGCGTTAGCTGAAACCGCTTTAAAAGAGTTTGGTCATGTTGACATTTGGGTAAATAACGCCGGTGTGGAGGCTTCTTTTCCGACAATTGATATGCCATTAAAAGAATGGCAACGTGTCATTGATGTCAATTTAAACGGTGTCTTTTTGGGTTCTAGAGAAGCACTCCGAATATTTAGAGATCAAAAAATCAAAGGGTCAATCATTAATATGTCCTCCGTTCACCAAAGAATTCCTTGGCCAACGTTCGCTCACTATGCGGCAAGTAAAGGTGCAACCGAAATGTTCACGAAAACAATCGCTTTGGAATATGCGGAATATGGTATTCGTGCCAACTGTATTGCACCTGGAGCGATTAACACACCTATTAATGCTGAAAAATTTTCCGATCCCGAACAGTTAAAACAAACAACGAGCATGGTTCCTATGGGCATTATTGGTAAACCAAATCAAGTAGCTGCTGCGGCCGCTTGGTTAGCTTCTGATGAATCCTCATACGTAACCGGAACAACACTCTTTGTAGATGGCGGGATGTCTCTATACCCTTCGTTCCAACACGGAGCTGGTTAAAAAGTAGTCTGCAACAAAATTCTCTATGAATTTTTGTTGCAGACTTTGTACTATCACACACAAAATCTATTCAGGAGGCTTACCATGAAACTAGTCAAAAATGTTCTTTTAATTTTAATTGGTTTAGTTATTATCGGGATTGGCGCATCCACTTTAAGAGTGGCAGGTTTAGGAGTTGATCCTTTCACTGCTATGAATATCGGACTTTCTTCAATGTTTGGTATGCAATTAGGCATTTTTCAAATTATTGTCAATGCGTTTATTTTATTCTATGTCTATTTAAAAAACAAAAAAGCCATTGGTCTAGGAACTATTTTAAATATGCTTTTAGTAGGGATTTTGATTCAACAGATTTCTACTTGGCTTCAACCTTACGCCGATAGTTTAGGAGGCTCAACAATTGGCAAACTACTTTCTTTATTCGTCGGAGTCCTGATTTTTACATTTGGCTGCGCCTTATACATGGCTACAGATCAGGGCGAGTCCCCCTATGATGCGATTGCGCCAACCATCTGTCAACAAATCAACAAACCTTACGCTTCTGTTCGAAAAGCACAAGATTTGTTGGTCCTATTAATTGGCTTTATTGCTGGTGGTCCAATTGGGATTGGTACAATTATTTGTGCATTTGGTGCTGGCCCACTCATTAGTTTCTGGAACAAGTTACTTCAACCTTTAGTAAAATAATTTTTTAACTAAAATATAAGAAAAAGCGATGACTCCATAGAGATTTTCTTCTCGAGTCATCACTTTTTTATTTGTGCTTCTTTGAAGAAGCATGATTAGTATGTTTCTTGTTTGGCTTTCCGTTGTTATTTTGGTTGATTATTTTGTTGGTAGAGTGAAAAACTAGCTGACAGAGCCTTCTAGCATAGATTTCATTAGAAAGAGTTGGAAGAAGTCAGTAAATATACGAATTAGCAATAAGCAAATCGTTACTCTTAATCACTAATGATTAGACAAAGAAAGTTCAATCGTAGTTAACAACGGAGTTAAATCAAATAGCATGGGCATGCATCCATTATTATTCAATTCTTTCATAGATTACTCGTTTAACCAAATTATTTTTCGTAAATTTTCATTTTATATCTATAGTTCTTTGCTCAAAATCGCTAATACAATTTCTTGTTGTTTTCTTTCTATATAGTACTTTCTTTGCGACAATTCAAAATTATTTTCTATAAATTTTTGTATGACCTTACTATTTTTCTTTTTGGGAAAAGAAACAAAGAACACTGGATAAATAGTATTTCTAACGCCAAACCTTATTCCACTTTCTACAAGGTTAACTCCATTCATTTCTAGTATCTCGTAACTCCAATTCTTTAAAGCTTCATATTCTTTCTGTTGTGACTTTTTCAATCTTTTATTAGTATCTGGAGAAATATACGATAATTTTACTCTATTATCGATAAACTGTGTTAAATACGTGTACGTTAAACAAACCTCATTTGCCCCAACAAATAAGTCTGTAACATTGGAACCCATGTAATCACATAGTATGCAAACTATACTATATTCAAATGATCGTTCTCCTTTTTCAAATTTATAAATATTTTGAGGTGCAATCTTCAAATAATCAGCTATATTTTTTTGAGTCAAACCTGCATCTCTTCTCATTCTTTTAAAATTTGAACCGATTACTTTTTTCCCAATGTTAACTTGGTCATTAATTTCAATGGAGGATAAAAATTCTTGTATGGATTCCTCTGTATACTTCATAAACAATCCCTATTCCTTTCATTTTAATATACCATCTAAATTTCATCTATCATTCTAAAGAATTTTCTAATTATTTTTCAATATAAACTTTAATGCGTATTCTAATCTAGTAATAGTTCAATTAACCGTTCTTCATTATAAATTTCTACTACACTAGAAAATCCCTGAATCAATTCTTTAAAGTAGGGTTCATCGTCGTTAAAACTATCCTCGAAATCAATAAGTGATGAAAAACAGTATCTAAAAATTGCCGCATAAATATATCCGCTAACTTCCTCTTGACCATTTTTGTTAGTTTCTATTTTGTTTATTTCTTTTTTAGCATCTTCTTTTTCCCTTTTATACCATGATTTTTGGTAATCATTATAATTCGATAATGTATTATCTATCTTTTTATTTAAATAATTAAAAACTTCAATAAGAATCCTTGAATTTATAGAAAAATATTTCTTTCTTTTCACAAACTCTTCTAACTTTAAGAAAAATGTACTCATTTCATGGTGAGAATTAATTGAAGTAATATCTATTTTATAGCCTTTTCTGAAGTAAAATTCATCAATATCTTGTTTATTAACAGGTAGTTCAATATTTTTTTTCCTTAAAAAAAACATCTTTTTCTCTAAAATCGTTTCAGTTTTATATAAAAATTTTGCCATCAGTTTCTCAACAAAGAAAACATATGCTTCATAAACACTATAAGCATTATTTGATACTCTATAATAGTTATTTTCATCTAAAAAAACCCATACAACGTCCACAACCACTTTTTTTGAATCAAATTCTGATTGTACATACTTACCTTGGATATCTAATAATTGATATCCCTCTTTGTCATTTAATCCAATCTCATTTACATTTGAAAGATTCGTAAATACATATCCATCTTCATATTTCCCAAAATCTACTTGATGTTCTTGTACATAATCTACTATATTTTCCCATACAGATATATCCACCTGTAATAGATGATACTCCCTAATATTTTGTTTATATGGTTTAAACTGATAACTCCCAATTTGCTTTAAGAATGAAGTTATTTTCAGTACATACCGTTCTATAAAAGCATCAACAACTTTACATAGATCTTCTAATTCTTCTGGGTATAAATACACTCTACTATTTCCTAAGTCAACAAAATATTGTCCATATTCTTTTAAATATCCTTTTACAAATTTACGCATTCCCAAATCTACACTAGTTTTTTTACCAAAATAGAATAATTCTAAGAGTTGTTGGTGAGTAAACGTTAAGTCATTTTCTGCTTTTTTTACATGCCTAACAATTTGAATCAGGCAATTACCATAGCTTCTATAGTCCTCAGGATTTAAAAAGAATCCTATCAATTTGACGTTTCTACAATTAATATTAATAACTTCTTCATGCTCATTTATTACTAATTTGTCTGAAAAGTAATCAGCCTCAGAAAAAACATCGATATTTTTGTTTATTTCAATTAATTCTCCACCAAAAAGTTTACTATCAAAATTATCAATACTAGTATAAAATGATTCCGATAACTTTTTTCCATCCAGTAAATTTTTCTTTGGTATCTTCAAACTTATCTTTTTTTGATTGTCAGAAATTATCTCTATTTTTTCTGATAACTGATTAAAAGGATCCACCCAATAAATTTTTCTATTTTCTGTGTCTACATAGAATAGGAACGTAATGTTTCTTTGTTTGAACCACAAGCGAACAGTTGATGTTGAGACTTGTATTCCAATATTATCTTTGTCTTCACTTACTTTTTCTGTACCTTTGCATTGAGCTAAAAAAGTAGCCCCAGTATATTCATCATTTTCAGATACAAGAGAACAGATGAAATCAATACCAAAGTCTTTATGAAACTTATTCACTGAACCAAACTCAGATAAATAAAATTCTAATAACGACTCTCCTTTTTCACCAATTTTTTGTGCTTTACTTCGTTTGACATTCCACACCAACCAAACACCTCCACGTTATATACCACTATTCATTGTATAACTGGACTTATCTTCTTGCTTCCAATAGAATAAAAAACTTCTCCTATATCATTTGAAGTTAGACATACTTTCTATTAGATAATCATTTCTAACTAAATTGAATTTAGTCGTACTTTAATATCAGTTAAAGGTAATTTTGTTTTACAACTTGCAAAAAGATACTCTGTTGCTTTTCTTTTACGTTGAGCAGAATAAAGTAACTCATAGGAAAATGCTTTATTCTCATATTGACTATATATTTCCTGTATTTGAGTAGCATAATCATACGTAGTTATCCAATAATAATTTTGTAATCTATTTATACCTTCTGCCAATTCTCTATGATCTTCATGCTTATAAAAGTTAGTATAGAGATTTTTACCTTGTATATAGTAAGGAGGATCAAAGAAAATGAAGCTCTTTTTTGGCGAATATTTTCTTAAAATTAAATCAATTAATTCTAATGCATCAAGCCTATACAAATCTATTCTATCTTTTTGTCTAGCAATTTGTTTGATTTTTTTTATTAAAACAGTTTTATTGAATCTGCAATCCAATTTATATTTACCTTTTTGTGCATAGCCGCCTATAGGTCCCGCACCAATAATCCCACTTCTATTGGTTCTATTTAGAAAAAGTGTTGAAAATCCATTTTCTATGCTAGATTCAAACTCTTTAACCTCTTCATGGATTTTTTTTTGTCTATGCCATTCCTCGATAGAAATGGGTGTACTCTCAATAAGAGAAATCAATTGTTCAGTTTCATTGATAATTGAATACCATAATGAATAAATAGACTTATCATAATCATTTATCACAACACGTGAAACATCACCTTTCAATAGCAACTCTATCCCAGTTCCAAATCCTCCAGAATATGGTTCAATATATGTGCATGTTTCTATTTCATTTAAGCTTATCATTTCTTTTACAAAACTATATAGTTGCGTCTTTCCACCAGGATATCTAAGTGGAGAACTCGTCACGGGCATAAAAAACTCTCCTTTCGATTTAAGTTACTCTAGACAAGATAGTTTTTACTTCCAAAAACTGATATATACGCAGCATCAAAGTCATTTTGGTATTTTGAAACCAAGTCTTTGTTATCTTTTTTCCATCGTATAAATGGATTAATTTCACTTTTCTTAAAGTATAAATTATAATTAAACCAATCCTTAAATAGTAATCGGCATGCCTTATCACTTGTTGGCTTATCTTTCAAGACATACTTCTTTTTATCTTTATCAAATCTAACTTTTTCATTGATGTCCTTGTAAAATTTATCTGCTCTAAATACAGCTTTATTATAGCCATGACTATTTTCCCAAAAATCATCAGACGGGGCCAAATCATTTAGGTATTTATAAATTAACTGATCTGGAGGTAAATCAGTTGGTAATAGGACAATATTTTTTATATTTTTTATTTTAGATTTTTTTACATCACCATCTAAAACTATTAGCGACATTTTTTTAAATTCGGGTACATTGGCTGAAACTAATGAAATATAGTTCTCACATCCAAGTTTAACTTTAGTCATTGAAGAAATTAATTTCTTTTGAACAGGTTTCAATAGTGTGTTTGACATAACATAAGCTTCCGTATCTTCATAGTAACAATTTATCTTTGTCCTTTTTTCAATTGTTTTTCCTGTAATATTCAAATCTGCTATAATATCACTTAATGTAAAATTTAGCTTGTTTTCTATTTTCCCTCTAGAATCTGTTAGGTAGTTTATTGCAATATTATTCTTAGTAGCTGCATTTTTTTGATTTCGCTCCCACTTCTCGTATGCATGAGAGATAAGTGTTGGTGAATGAGTGGTAAATACAATTTGTAAGTCCAATTCTTTAGATACCTTATCAAATAAATCAAACAATTCAATTTGTGCTCTAGGAAACAAGCTAGCATCAATTTCATCTATTAATAATAATCCGCCCTTATAGTCTGCCCACTCTCTCTTCAGCTTTCTAAAAGAAATTAGAGCCATTAGAATTTGTCCAATATTATCCTCACCAGAAGAGGCAGAATTCACATCATACCTATCATTAGTTACGACTGTTGACTTAATACCTGCTTTTTCAGGCAAGTTACTGCTTATATTATTGTAATCACTTAATGTAGTAAAAATTCGATTATGTGCATTAATTAAAAAAGTTTGATCTTCCATTGTGAGAGAACTATGGGTCACAACATTATCTTCTCGTTTGCTTATAGGTAACAATCTCTCCAAGCTCAAAAAAATAGATGGGTGGGTAATATTTCTTGAAGTATTTGAGATAATTGACTGATTTTTTCTTAAAACTAATCTCAAACTATCTTTTCTTCGCGTTCCTTGTAACATTGCTTTGACATCCAATTCCTCTTGTGCGTCATTAATGTCAAAAGCAACTTCGTACCTATTTTCAGGTGTATCGTAGTCTTTTGAAATTCTAAAATGAGATTTAAATTCTGAAAAAAAGTCTTGTTCATAAATAGTTTTATACTTCAGCACTTCTTCTCTTATGCTATCTTCATGGGTTTTATAATTTTTTTCAAAACTACAAATTTGTGCTAAAATTCCGAGAATTGTACTTTTACTGGTTCCGTTTCGCCCAGCTATTAAAGTAAGTCTCGAACCTAAAGAAATCTCCACATCATTTAAACTTCTAAACGTCTTAACATTCATACTCTTTATCTGTGTCTTCCTCTATCCAACATTTATCTCTCCTAACACCCTCTTTTTCTCCCCTCCATTATACAATATAAGATTAAGAACTGATATAAGAATATTACATGTTGTATTTTCAATTTACTTCTTCACTCTCTGTATTGTACTCACACTCAATCTGCTCCTTTTAGAAACCTCTTTATAACTTAATCCTGATTTCAGTAATTCATAAGCATGTCTTTTATCATCTGTTATTTTGCTTTAGGGCGTCCTTCTCGGCAGTTCGGATTTATTTCTCTTAGCAAATGCTTTACCCTCCTGTGTGCACTCTACGATCATGTCACGCTACATTTCAGCTACTGACAAAATTGTACGCATTAACATCCGACCAATAGATGTATTTTCAATGGTACCGAGATTAAGATTCTTAATTGTAATATTTCGTTCTAGCAGCGGTTCAATCACTTCTAATGCTTCTTTAGTATTCATTGTAAAACGCTCCAGCTTCGTGACTACAACTGTATCGTTATCCTTCAGAATTGATAATAACTTGGTAAATTCGGGACAATTTATTTTCATTCCTATAAATTTTTCTTTATACATATTTTCTTCAAACACGCCAACTTGTTTAAATTGTTCCAGTTGCTGCCCTAATGACTGAGCTGTCGTACTTACTCTCACATATCCATAAATCATAAAATATTACTTCTTATCTTAATTATTTTCTGACCTAAGTTAATGAACATCTATCAAGATTGACAAATCAACAAACAAATAGTTGGTAAAAAACTATTATGTTTCTGATCAACTAAAGAATCTATAAATCATTTTCTAATGAAATGGATTTAAAAATTTCCTCCTTCATTTCTCTCCCTAAAAGTTTAGGTAATTTTTTTGATTAATTCCTAAAACATAGGGTGTTTGTATCAACCCATAAGACATATCGTATGTTAAAACTTCTTGTTCTGGGATTACATTAAGTGAATTATAGAAAAAACTCCTTGTGGCTCTTTTTATGTATCTGGTCTGGTAGTAATAAGCAATCGCAGGTGAAAATTTTCTAAGAACATTACTATCATTGTAATCACTAAACTTAATTGTCAACTTATCTGCAATAATTCCAACGGCTCCTTTTAAAACACTTTATGTACAAATAATTATCACACAACCAAAAGATTTCCCTATATTTAACCAATTTGCTAAGTATACAAATTTTCAAATCGTATCTATCAACATAGTTAGATAGATTTTCAGGCAAAATAAAAAACTCCGAATGCTGTTATATCAACATTCAGAGATTCTATTATAGGTTTTACCCCACACTGCCTTCCATATAGATTTTTAAATTACACACTAGTTTAAACTAAAACAAACAAGGAAACACTTACCATTTAATCATAAAATTAGCTCATATGAATATATTAGAATGTAAAATAGACTGGTCAAAATCTGGTCAAAAAAGAGGACTAATACAGGTAGTCCTCTTTTTTGTTATTTTGATATTCTAAATCATTTTTTATTGGATTATTCCCTTGTTCGATATAGACCCAAATTGATCTATCAATAATTATCAAACTGAGTCATATAGAGACAAAAATTTCAAAAATGACCTGTTAAATGGTCATCGAATATCATTTAAAATCAATACGACGGAGTCAGACACGGAGTCAAAACAAGCCCGCTGAGAGTAAAAAATATATACAGTCCCATAGGTAAAGTGCCACAGGACTGTATATTTTTTTATTTGAGATTACCTGAAATGATTCCATTTACTTTTTATCTCATTTTTTCCTACTAGTTAGTATCAAATACTCTCCTATTTTCTCAATAAACTATTTTGGGTTACATGGTATCTGAAACAGCTAAAACCTTGTCATTAAAGCAAAAAATCACTTTATCTCCGTTTCATTTCAGATACATTTCACTTAAGCGGATTCCAAAAAAACAAAAGAAAAAGGAACCCCTAGTTAGCCTATGCTTTTTATTGGTTCCTCTCAAAACACGGTCATATAACAACGGGGTGGGGTAAATGAATGAAAAAGGTGGAGGAAACATTATTCAATAGCTGTCTTAAATACTTCGTTATAAAATGTGAACAAATAAAAGACATCTATCCCTATTTTCTACACTTCCACTTTACTACCATCTTTGAATCGTACAATTTTCTTAACTCTTCTCGTTTACCTCAATTCATTTTCAAGTGGAATCAGCTCATCATCTAACATTTTACGCCATGCTCGCTTCATTTCTTGTGGGTATTTAAATGGTTTCGCTTCTGGATGGTTGGCTTTATATCCTTCGTAATCCTTACTGTTGATAATTGCTTTCATATTAGGAATTGGATCTTCACCTGGCATATATTGCAGATTAGAAGCATGTAATTCTTTCTCAGAAACAAACCACTCGTTGGAAAAGACATGAATCAAATCATCACTCGCTTGTGTAAAATAGCGACGTTTAATGACAAAGATATCTTCATTACTATCTAAAGTCCCCACATCAAATGCATTTAAAATTTGTCGGTAAACTTCTTTGACTCCTTCTGTTTTATTCAATTTAGCCAAAGCTTTTTCAATTTCATCTCGTGCATCTGAACTGTTCGCAGCATAAGTTCCTAGTAATTGATCAATATAAGTAGAATCAATATCATACAACTTAGTAGTATTTTCACTATAAAATTCGATCGTTGAAAAATCTTCTCCTTCTTTTTCTGGTTCTTCCTCTATCAATGAACCTTTCACGGTCTCGTACACGCCAATTTGTTCTTCCAAAAGTTGAATTTGATTGTTCAAAGTTGAAGATTGCACAATGTCATCATTGTAATCGTCATAAGTCACTAACGATTCATACGCACGATTCAATTCTTGAAATGCTTTGACGTACTCGATACGGATTTCAAGTGGCGTATGTTCATCAATGGATTCCATGGATGAAACCTCCTTTAACTTACCATATGCTTGCTTGAATCTTTTTTTGGATTCTTGATAACTTGGACAAATCAAGCCCGATTCCTCTTTAGCTTCTGAATACAGTTTTGTCGCATCCTCGACATTCTTCTCCATTGTCGCTGGCTTACGAAACGTCACAATCAATCCTTTTGTCTTATCAGGATACGTACGATTCGTACGTGAAAAAGCTTGGATCAGTCCTGCATACTCTAGATTACGATCCACAAATAGGGTTTGAATCGTAGGCGCATCAAAACCTGTCAACAGACGATCCACTACGATCACTAAATCAATTTGTTTCCCAAATTGTTTGAATTCCGCTCTTTTTCGTGCCAAACGATTATTGATATCTCCGTTATAACGCTCAATGTCTGCTAATGACCAGGAAGTATCATAATACTGATTATATTCCTCAATAATTTTTTGCATTTCTTCTTGTTGGACACTTGAATCTCGGCTGTTTTCTTCTAATGAATAGGTAATAGCGATCCTTGGGAAATCAGGATCCTCCATCGTTCGTCCTTCACGAATGGGCTGATTGGGAAACTCTTTTGTTAACCATTCAGGTTCTTTTGTCATTTCTTTGATGGCCCGATAATACTTTTTGGCCATGTCAATGGAACTCGTGGTTAAGATTGCAGATTTCGTTGGACGGCCATTTCGAAAATCAAATTTTGTATAGGCATTATCTGGACGGAACATTTTATGGATGACTTTTTGGATATGCTCATCTACTTCAAAAACAGCAGGGTCCAAATAACTTTCTTTTTTGATTGACTCCATTTGATCGATCATACGATTGATCTGTTCTGATGAATACTCTGCATATGTTTCTACTTCTTTTAATTTCCGATAGATTTTATTCTCTAATGAAGTCGGCTCAACGGTATTTTCATGCTCTACTTGAAATCCTAAAACCGAGCCATCTTCTAATGCATTCTTGATGGTGTAGGTGTGCAAGACCTCTCCATACTGATCATGGGTCGTACGTGCCAATTGCCCTTTGGCTTGTTTCCGATTCTCAGGGAAAATCAGCGTACCTGTAAAGCCAAACCAAGTGGACTTCGGAAACATTTTTTTGATTTCTTCCATATTTTCAGCACTTAACGCTCGATGACACTCATCTACTACAAACACGATATGTTGTCCCATTAATTTTTGGAAGCGATTGGTTCCTTTTTTCTCTTCTTGTTTCTTTGCATATTTCAACGCCGCATCTAGTTTTTGACGGGTTGTAATAATCACAACATTTGCATTGGCATCTGCCAACAGAGTTTCACTTAACTCTTTGGCACTTCCTGTTCCCACGATCAAGCTATTCGCTTTGGCATTACCAGAAGAAATCCCAGTATTAAACTCCGAAGCAAATTTCGTAAACTCTGTGGTGGTCTGATTATCTAAATCTTTGCGGTCCACTAACATGATCGTTCGATCGATCCCCGATTTTCGTGCTAAAAGCTTAGTAGATACAAAACTAGTCAACGTCTTTCCTGAACCAGTCGCATGCCACACATACCCTGATTGATGTTTATTTGCGGCAATAAACAAGGCTTGAATCGCATGAACTTGATAAGGATGTAACACCATGAGGGTTTTGTTGTCTTGATCTTCACTGACAATCGTATAATCCGCAATCAAGCGATGGGCATCCGGGATATTTAGCACTTGTTTACAAAACTCATATAAGTTTTCTACTTTTTCATTGTCTTTCGTTCGCCAACTAAATAAAAACTTAGGGTGCAAGTCTTTCGGTAAGGCATTTGCAAAATACCGGGTCGTTTGTTCATTGGAAACTACAAACAACTGCAAGGTCGAAAAGATATTGTTCCGAAACATGCCTTCTTCTGCATACTTTTTGATTTGGTTAAACGCCTGATAGACGCCATCTTTTGCGGTTACTTGTTTCAACTCGATTTGGACAATCGGTAATCCATTGATTAATAAGGTAACATCAAAACGTCGATCCCGTGCTTCTATGTTACTTCCACGTTTTGCAATTTGATGAACCACTTCATACGTAGAGATTCCTCCACCAATGTCTTGATTGGAATAAAGGATAAGTGAGACAGAACCCAATTGCGAATCTTCCCGTTCAATCGTGATCCGAGCCATCCCATTTTCACCTTTTAACCATTTCGCAGCATCAAAGGGGGTTTTCGTCCGTAGCAATAATTCCGTTTTGATCGTTTCAAATTCTTTATCGGTCAAAGGAGAATCATTCAGTTCTGCTTGATTATTTGAGATAATTTTTTGGCGTAAATTGACCCAAAGATCTTCTTCTGATTTTAGATCGGGACGATACGTCCACTGATTATGTCCTTCCCCAAGTACACGAATCAACTGTTCTTCGACTTCCGCTTCCTCACGGTGACTAATTTTCATTCTTCTTCCCTCCTAGACAAACATCTTTTGCAAGAAGCCTTTTTTCGTTTCTTTTAGTAAATCTAACTTGCGTTGTTGAAGAGCGATCGTGTCGTCGAGTTGTTTGAAGAAAGTGCCGATTTTAAATTGTTCATTATAGCTTGGAATAATTATTGGTACTTTAAGCAAAACATCTCGAGTTAATTGCGGCTGTGCGCCACCTGTAATATATTTTTTTAGTGAATAAGACAACAACATTGCATAGAGAAATTTTTTATTAATATCAAAATCTTCAACATTAATCACCATTGAATTTCCAGTAATCCAAACAGGCGCTTTAACATAACTGGGAGTTCCTGTTCCTTCTCCACGTGCAGAAATTGTTACTTGGTCTTCTAGGTGATTTGATTTTGAATAGAACCCAATGTAACCATTTGCTCCAAAAACAGGATATCCAGTATCTAATAGCTCAGATCCTGAAATAGTTGGTGGTTGATACATTTTGGCAATATCCCCCAACTTACACTGTTCCCAATCTCCCGTAAATCCAGGAAACCGGATTTCTGGCACTTTTGCTCCGTTTTTAGGGAACATTTTTTGTAAGAATCCTTTTTTCGTTTCCTTCAGCAAATCTAATTTGCGCTGATGAAGAGCGATGATGTCGTCGAGTTGCTTGAAGAAGTTACCAATTTGTTGTTGTTCTTCAATATGCGGAATTTTAAGTTCAATATTTTTTACTATTTTACTATTTAATTTAGGTGGTTCTGTTGCAAAGTTTTAAATCTACTATCAGATAAGGTAGAATAATAGAAAAAGATAGCAGGAGGAATGACGATGAGTCATTTTAAAGGAAAGCAATTTCAGCAGGATGTGATTATTGTAGCCGTGGGCTACTATCTTCGTTATAACCTTAGCTATCGTGAAGTTCAAGAAATCTTATATGATCGTGGCATTAACGTTTCTCATACGACGATTTATCGTTGGGTGCAAGAATATGGCAAACTACTCTATCAAATTTGGAAAAAGAAAAATAAAAAATCCTTTTATTCATGGAAAATGGATGAAACGTACATCAAAATTAAAGGAAAATGACATTATTTGTATCGAGCCATCGATGCAGATGGTTTAACCTTGGATATTTGGTTACGTAAAAAACGGGACACACAAGCAGCCTATGCTTTTCTTAAGCGGTTAGTGAAGCAGTTTGATGAACCGAAGGTTGTAGTCACAGATAAAGCCCCCCTCTATTACAAGTGCCTTTAAGAAACTAAAAGAATACGGCTTTTATCAAGGGACAGAACATCGTACCATTAAATACCTGAATAATTTGATTGAACAAGACCATCGTCCAGTAAAGAGACGCAATAAATTCTATCGAAGTTTACGCACTGCCTCTACCACGATTAAAGGCATGGAAGCCATTCGAGGATTATATAAGAAAACCCGAAAAGAAGGCACTCTCTTCGGGTTTTCGGTCTGTACTGAAATCAAGGTATTATTGGGAATCCCAGCTTAAATCATAGATACCGTAAGGGATTTTATTCTTTATTTAAAACTTTGCAACAGAACCTCTTTCGCTAACAGTTCCTACTGCCAAGCCTGTAGTGGACTTTCACCACCAAGTTTTCACCCATGCAGGGCGCACGCAAAAATAGCTCAATCATCAGATACAGATGATTGAGCTTCAAAATAATACTATACGTTTATAAATTGAGTTATTTTCAATAATATAACTCAATCCCTCGTGTTACATTTTGAAATTTTGAACAGTTCTATGATTTTCATAAATTAGTTTAAAACTCAAAATATTTAACATCTAATCTGCTCTACCACTTCAATCGTTTGCTGCAATCTTTCTGGGTCACTTCCAAAACGTCCCAACAAGACACCGTCTAAATCTGCTAAATCCAGCATAGTCTTGGTATTCTCTGGACTAACAGTTCCACCATAAACTACTCGAATATTATCCGCGTCCTTCCCAAATAGTTCAGTTAATGAATTCCTAATAATGGCAACCGCTCGACTGATATGAGGCGCACTGGCAGCTTTGGTTTTCCCAACGGCCCAAGCAGGTGTATACGCTATCACGATTTTCTTCAATTTATCGCGATCAATTTGATATAAAGCATTGAAAATTCGTAAAAATAATTCTTCTTTTAGTTCTTGTACATAATTCGGATTCTTGATTTCATCAATGACGTTATTCGCATCTTTTTCTTCAATCTCGCCAATACAAACAATCGGGGAAATGTCATATGCTAAAGCAAGCTTCACTTTTTTATTAATCGTCTCATCTGTCTCATTGTATAATTTTCTACGTTCCCAATGACCAAGTTCGACAAATTTCCCATGCATATCCACTAAGGATTGAATCGAAAATTCACCACTGAGTTCACCTTGATCGATCTCGGCCATATTTTGAGCACCGAAAGCAAATTGACTGCCTGTAAGAACTTTTGAAACTTGATGGATGGTACCCATTGATGGCAAAAGTACAACCTCAACTTTATGGTTTTCAGATTGATGGTTGAGAACATCAACAGCATACTCTTCTGCTTCAGAAATCAAGTTTTGCCTCATAGACCAATTCATAATTACGATGGGTTTTCTTTGTTCCATTTTGATCATCTCCATTGTTACTTCTATTTATTCTTACCTTAAAAATGACTATATAACTCACAGAAATCTGTAATTACCTATTGGAGAATGCCACCCAGTCTTTTTCAAACTGCTCGATACCCTTATCAGTTAACGGATGACTCCATAATTTCGGGAATAGATTACCAGGAATTGTCGCGATATCTGCACCTAGTTCAGCCACTTTCTCCACATGTTCAAGTCCTCGAACACTCGCGGAAATAATTTCTGCTTTGTATCCATAGTTATCTAGTACTTTTCTCAAGTTTTTAATTAAAGCCATACTGTCAGTTCCAATATCATCTAAACGACCTAAAAATGGGCTGATATAAGTAGCGCCAGCTTTTGCGGCCATCAAACCTTGAGCTACGGTAAAGACTAACGTTACATTGGTTTTGATTCCTTTTTTAGATAGAGTGTTTACTGCTTTCAATCCTTGTTCTGTCATCGGGATCTTGACGACAACATTACGTGCCCACTTTGCAAGCACTTCTGCTTCGGCGATCATTTCTTCAGCTTGCGATCCTGTTACTTCCGCACTTACAGGCCCATCGACGAGAGAACAAATTTCTTTGATGACCTCTTCAAAATCTCGTCCTTCTTTAGCAATAATTGTTGGATTCGTCGTTACTCCATCAACTAAACCCAACTCATTGATTCGTTTGATTTCATCTACATTTGCCGTATCTAAGAAAAATTTCATTATTAACCTCTTTCCGCGATTTTCTTTCAGCGTTCATTTTTTAAAGACACTATCCCCTTTGTCAATAGGGCTAGTTTGAGACATTATTTTCTCTTACAATGCTCATCATTTCCAAGGCATGTTTGGTAATCGTCGCAAAATCACCTGTATCAATCAAACGTTTATCCGTTAAATAGCCGCTAATCCCAGCACCGCTGAAACCTAGATCAAGATAGTCTTGCAAGTTATCAGGTGTGACTCCTGCTGTTGCGACTAGTTTAATATGATTGATTGGCCCAAGAATGTCCTTGATATATCCTATCCCCAAAGCTCTAACAGGGAACACCTTGACAAAATCTGCACCCGCTTCATTCGCTGAGATTATCTCGCTTGGTGTTAGCGCCCCAGGCATCGAGACCATATCTAATTCTTTTGTTCGTTTGATAACACTTGAATTCGTATTAGGCGAGATAATATATTCTGCTCCTACTTGGTGAGCGGCTTCAACTTGTTCAATGGACAGAACAGTACCCGCTCCAATTTTAACTTCATTTCCAAACTCCTTAACCAGCGAGGCGATGGCCTTTGGAGTCTTAGTCAAACATTCAGGATCTCCTTGATCAAAAGTAACTTCTACAAGCTTTACTCCACCATCGTTTAGCGCGGACACCAAGTTAATAAGCTTTTCCCCATAAGTTCCTCGACAAATTGCAATTACTTTATTCTTTTCGATGAAATCGTTCATTTCTAGTTTCATTAGGCTTTCTCCTTTGTTAAATCCGCCACTTGACTCTTATTTTTCTTTTTTGCTGGTGTTTCTTCTAAAGCCGGCTTTAAAAAGCCAAGTATCAACGCTGTCACTAATGATCCAATTATAATTGCAGCAATAAACCATAGTTTATTGTCAACAACCGGTAATACAACAAATCCACCATGAGGAACATAGCATTTCACATTCCCAATCGCTCCAATTACACATCCTACCGCTGTCCCAATCATTGTTGAAGGCAAGATTCGTTTCATATCACTAACTACGAAGGGAATGGCTCCTTCAGTAATTCCAATACATCCCATGATTCCAGCAGCAACCGCCGCATCCCGATCACCTTCAGTAAATTTCTTTTTAAAGAATAATGTCGCTAAAAAGATCCCAATAGGTGGAATAGCCACGGCGATTCTAAACATACCGTTCGGTTCATAAATACCTTCATTCATAAGTGCAAGTGTAAACATCGAAACTGATTTGGTGATTGGTCCTCCCATGTCGACTTCTCCGAACAATCCAATAAATACTGCCAATAAAATGGCACTGCTACCGTTTAGACTGCTCATGATACTAGTTAATCCGTTCATCAAAAATGCCAATGGTGTGGCAACAACATAGATATAAATCAAACCTAGAATAAAAACCGAAATGGTTGGTATGATCAGAATCGGTAAAATGGTTTTAATCGTTTTGCTAACTTTCCATTTTTTCATCCATTTGACCAAATATCCTGCAGCAACACCTAGAAGCATCGCCCCTAAAAATCCTGACTTTACTTCCACATCATTTACAGTAACAGGATTATTAGCAAGGAACCCTAGAATCATCCCTGGCGCCAAACCAGGCTTACCCGCAATTGAATATGCGATATAGCCGCCCAAAATAGGAATCATCATTGCAAAAGCTGCTTTACCTAAAAGGTTAATGTTCTGCATTAATTCGTTAGTAACAACAACTCCTGTATCGCTTTTTTCTCCAGTAGCAAGTGAGATGGCCAACATGATACCACCAGCAACTACTGCAGGCATCATGAAAGAAACCCCACTTAAAAATGATTTTTGAACTTCCTTTAAAGTAGCTTTGATATTCATTTTATCCTCCTTTATTTTTACCCATTTACTAACTTCTCAGCAGCATCCAATACTTTCGCAGGATACGAAATAGCATCATTGACATCAGCATTTAAAACTAATTTATCTTCAAAACGTTCTTCATTCTCAATAAAGACAGATACCGCCAAAATGACTACATCTGCTTCTTCAGCTTCTTCCTCAGTAACCTCATTCTCGATCCCGATGCTGCCTTGAGTTTCAATTTTGATTTCATGTCCTCTCTTTTTTCCTTCTTTTTCCAATGCTTCTTGAGCCATGTATGTGTGGGCTACTCCTGTAGGACATGCCGATACTCCAACGATTTTCATATTAAATTCCTCCTATTTTCTTTTCTACTTGATATAGTGAATCTAAAATTGACTCTTTGCTCCCAGTTAATAAATCATTTCTAAAACCTTCATCTAAAAGCTTTTTGCTGATTTCAGCGAGTACTTTCAAATGAAAAGTCGTTTTATTCTCTTCTGGTATTCCTAGCATAAACACCAATTCAACTGTATTACCATTTGTATCCCATTGAATTGGTTGGTTCGTTCTAAGAAAACAGATAAAAGGATTGATTACTTCTTTTGATTTCCCATGAGGGATACTTACGTCATAGCCGATCGCTGTAGAAAATTCTTCTTCTCTTTTGTTTACAGCTTTAATATAATTTGCGCTATTTTTTAAATAGCCGAACTCTTTTGCCTTTTCTGATAAATAATGAATGATGGATTTCTTATTTGTTAACGCCGAATCCAAAACGATTAAACCTTCATCAATCAATTGTTTGACCTCCTAATACTTTCACTATTTCTTCTTCATCTTTGCTAAAGATAAAACGATCGATATTTTTCTTCGTCTCAACGATCCGATAGATTTCTGATAATATTCCTTTAATATGCTTTAAATCCTTTTCTGCAACACAGATCATTAAAACAGTGTTGATCATTCGAAAATTCCAACGTATTGGTTTTACTAATGTCATAATTACTAATTTGCTTTCCTTAACTGTTGATGGTGAAGGATGTGGAATCGCCGCCCCAATTGGAAGATCTGTCACCCCTAGCTTCTCTCTATCCCAAATTGCCTGTTCGAACGAATCCGTAACGAAATCATTTTGCAAAAGCTTTTGAGTGATCCTTTTGATGCATTGTTCTTTAGTAGCAACTGTTTCGTTCAAAAAAATCAAATCTGAATCGATTATTTTTCCTAAGTGCTCAAACGGTTGATCGTTTACTTCTTCCTCATAAAATAAATCTAGATAAGTCGCGGAAACTTTTTTTAGATCTTGTTTACTCATTAGCGGGGAAACATACGTTACAGGAACATCAATTTTTTCTAATTGTACTGAAGAGATCACCAAATCAATTTTATTCAAATCTCTTTTATAGAGTGTTCGTAATGAGACAACTTCAACTATATCCTGTGGAGAGAATACCCTTTTTAAACGATTGGCAATCAGCTCTGATGTTCCGATTCCAGTAGGACAAACAATTAATATCTTACGATTTGCCGACAACCGATCGATGGCCCCTTGAAAATGGATCATCATGAACGCGACCTCATCATCGGTTAAGCGAATATCTAATTCCTTTTCAATCCCGGCCAATATTAGCCAAGTTGTACTGTATAACACAGAATACTCTCGCTTTATTTCCTCCAAAAGCGGATTACTGACAGGAACGTTCAATTTAGAACGATATATCATGGACACCAAGTGATAAAGAATGTTCATGTAGAGTTTTTCATCTCTGGTTAAGTCAACCTGAATTGAATCACTCATCTTCTGAATCATCTTTCTTACCACAGCATCGTATTCCTTCTGAATTGCTAAATCTCTCAAACGTGGTTCGAAGCCATGAGCCACTAATTGTCGATTGAAGTATTCAAAATCGTTTGAATCTAGCTTGATACTGTTATCCAGTTCAAGATTCTCTACTAATTCATTTGCTAAAAAGAAAGTTTTAAGCGACTCCACATTTTCAAATAAAAAATTATCTTGATATTCAATATGAAAACCTTCCTGCAAACGAAGAACAAATATACTGATTGACAATACTAATGATTGAAAATGATCATCAGACAATTTATCGATATTAAAGTGATCATTTGTTTGCAGAAGTCCAGAAACTTTTTTGATGATGTCCTTAGGTAAAAAACTGAATAATAAGCTGGGAAATTGAACTCTATAGCTATTGGTTAAGTCTGATTTATCAATGATAAAGTAAGCATATTGTTTAATTGCCTTTTGTATCTCAGACTCATTTCCGTTTACCTTTGTTCCATTATTATCAGAACGAATCGTGACCGAACTTCCTTCAATAACAGTCTGTATTTGATCTAAGTCATTTGAGATCGAGGTTCTGCTTACGAGAAACTCATCAGATAATAGTTGGTAAGACACCTTTTTGTTTCTCAATAATAAATATTCCGCCATTTTGATTTGCCGCTCGAGTGGAAGCTGATTGAAGTCTATTTGAGTTGAAGCTTCACCAAAAATTTTTAATATTTCATCATTTGACAAATCAGACTTACTTAGAAAAATACCTTTACCTTGCCGTTTCAAGATTTCAATTTTCCTTTTTTTTAATGCCTTATTCAGTTCATCAATGTCTTTATACAATGTACGATCGGAGATAGATAAAATCTTGGAGAAATGATTTACCGGTAAAAAATCTTTTTGCTCCAAAAGCAATCTCAATAATTTATGTTGACGCTTGCTTATTTCATGCATGATTTTTCTCCTTTCTAGGGAGCGCTTCCCTGTATCTGTAATTTATCATTTTATTCTACATTTGGATATCACATCTCGTTTCAAGATGGTTCCTGAAGTTTTCTAAACATATTGAAAATATAGGATCATAAAACCAATTTCATACAGTAAGCAATTTTTTTATCAAATAAGAAATTCTTTTAATGTCTGTCTCTTCAAATCCTCTATACAAAGAGAAACAGATTGCCCTTATCTGTTTGACAAAATAAGAGCAATCCGTTTCTACTAAATGTTTAAGAATTAATACGATAAATCTTCCCCATTAGTTGCAATAACCTTTTTATACCAGTCAAATGATGCTTTCTTGATTCTCTTCTTCGTTCCCTTACCTTCATTATCCATATCTGTATATACGAACCCGTAGCGTTTTGTCATTTCCCCGGTTGCTAAAGAGACCAGATCAATTGGCGCTCATGGTGTATACCCCATTACAGGAATCTTGTCTAAATTAATTGCATTGCTTATTTGTGTGATGTGGTCGGGGGTGCGGACATAATCCTGGACTAAAAATGAACTTAGGAGGAATATCCGTATGTTTTCCCACGAAGAACGTGTAAAAGCAATTCAGTTATTTTTAAAATATGATTGCTCCTACGCCGCTACCATTCGGAAATTAGGTTATCCGTCCGTTGGAGCACTACGTCAATGGTATAAAGAATATTTGGTATCTGGAGAGCTCCATCAGGAACTCCGGAAGAAGTCAAAGTATTCTGAAGAACAAAAAAGAGTCGCTGTGAATCATTATTTTGAATATGGTCAATGTTATGCACGAACCATTCGAATGCTTGGTTACCCAAATAAAGGCTCCTTACGACAATGGTGTGAAGAACTCGCACCAGGTGCTAGAAAACTTCGAAAAAGTGCGGTAAAGTTAACCAAAGATCAAAAAGAAGACGTGTTGAAAAAGTTCTATAAACCTCAAACCAACAGAAAAGGCTTAGCTGAAGCTGAAGGAATCAGTAGGGTTGCTCTATATCAATGGAAGGCCACTTATCTTGGAAAGGATTTCCCTCTGCCCATGACTTCAAAAAATCAAGGAAAACAAAAAGAATTACTTTTAAAGGAAGTAGAAGAGTTACAAGAACAAGTACACCAATTGCAGCTTGAGAAAGCATTACTCGAAGGAGCAGCTGAACTACTAAAAAAAGGAAAAGGCATCAATCTACTTCGTCTATCAAATCAAGAAAAGACTCTATTGATTGATGCCTTACGAAATCAATTCAACTTGAAAGATCTTCTTCAACAGCTCCAGTTGTCTAAGATTTGATACTAACACCAAACTCTCTAACAGAACAATTTGTCTATGATTTTTCTTTCTTTTCTTGTCGTGGAATCGACCTAGACGGGGTTTATGAAGCTAGCTTGGGACAAGCTAAAATCAAACAACAAATAATGAGACGGTCAAAACATTCTATTTTACTAGTTGATGAACACAAATTTGACTCGCCTCACTTTTACAAAATTGCTGATTTCGCTGATTCTCACTCAGTAATAACAAATACTTTACCGACAGAAGATTATCAAAAGAGAATCGATGATGGAATCACTGATTTTATTTGGTTGAACCCGAAACTTAGGAGCCAACCAAATGAATAGTAATTGAGCCTCATAAAAAAAGGCGATCCACCTCAGATGGATTGCCTTTTTAATATAAATATCATTAATTAATATCGTTTCCTTTCGTACCTCAACAGCTGAGTATTGTCCACATTGAATTTCAAGAAGTCAATCATCGTCTTCCCATGAAAATAATTGTCAATCACCCGAATCAAGGCATTGTGACACACCAACAAAACATCTTCGTCACTTTGTTCCAACTCTGCCAGCAAAGGATACACCCGACCGGCAACATCCATGATGGATTCGCCGTCTGGTAATGGTAGCGAGAATTCCACACGAACCTTTTGGAATTCCGGTGTTTCAATTGGTAAGCCATCATACTGTCCAAAATCCATCTCAATTAGGCGCGGTTCCACCTCAATGGGTACCGACACTTTTTCATTAATGATTCGGGCCGTTTCCTGGGCCCGCCTCAATGGTGAGACATAGATTTTAGTGATTGGCTGCTCCAAGTCGCTGACCAATTGAGCCAATTCCTCTGCTTGAGCATAACCGACTTCCGTCAGCTCAATATCCGCATGACCGCAAATTTTGCCGTCCACATTATATTGGGTCTGACCATGACGTGCTACGTAAATCATCGGGCACTCCCCTTTGCAAGCGGACGTTTCTCATCCGCCATTTCACCCAGAACCAGCTCTGAATCAGTGGCCAATTGTTGTAAAGCCGCCACCATCTCAGCTTGCGATTTGCCAAAGACCAGGGAGAAAGAATTATTCTTACTCTTGTAGAAGGAAACAAAAGAGTTGCCACCAGCTAATTCTTCAATTTGAATTTGGGGGTAGCGGGCAAACTCGCCGTTCAAGACACCTAGTTTAACGACTCCTTCTTGTGACAAGCCTTCTTTTAAGAAACCATTGATCAGGATAATAGCGGCAAAAGCCCCCAGTTTGATTTGATCCGCCAGATTACTTGGCCAAAAGATTACAAGTATCGCTACCGTCAATGCGATACTCAAACCCATACGAATCCAGCTGGTTTGAGCCGCCACGATAATTTTCTTTTGATCTTTTACTTGTAAGACGACCAACAATCCTAAAAAGCCTGCAATCACTAGTGCTTCTGCCATTTTCTATCATCCTTTACTTATTTTTACCACTCGGCGATGGTGCCGTCGTAGTTTTTCCATTGTGGGTTGGTCCAAACCAAACCTTCTTGAGAAATTTCCTTAATGCGGTCTTCATCCATTTCCAAACCAAGGCCTGGTTTAGAAGGTAGGTCAACATAGCCGTCTTTGTATTGGAAAACTTCTTTGTTTTTGACAAAATCCAACAAATCAAAGCCTTTATTGTAGTGGATACCCAAGCTTTGTTCTTGGATAAAGACATTTGGTGTACATGAGTCCACTTGCAAGGTAGCTGCTAATGCAACTGGTCCGTATGGTGCATGTGGTGCCACGGCCATATCATGAGCTTCAGCCATAGCCGCAATTTTGCGGGTTTCTAAAATTCCGCCGCAAAGGGCTACGTCTGGTTGGATAATATCGATGGCGCCTTGTTTGAAGATATTTTTAAACTGCCAGCGAGTGTACAAACGTTCGCCGGTTGCTAAAGGGACAGCAACTGCATCGGCAACTTCTTTGTAATGCTCTTCATTTTCCGGCAAGACAACTTCTTCCAAAAACATTGGGTGGAATGGCTCCAGGGCCTTCGCTAGAACTTTAGCCATTGGTTTATGCACCCGACCGTGGAAATCCACACCGATATCCATCGCGTCACCAAAACGTTCCCGAATGGATGCCACCCGTTCGACAACTTCATCCACTTTTTTGTAAGAGTCGATATAGTGCAATTCTTCGGTAGCATTCATTTTAACGGCAGTAAAGCCACGATCAAAACGGTCTTGCGCTTGTTCAGCGACTTCACTTGGCCGGTCGCCACCAATCCACGAATAAACTTTAATGTTATCCCGGGCGGCTCCGCCTAATAATTCATAGACAGGGACGTTAAAGGCTTTTCCTTTGATATCCCACAGCGCCATTTCCAATCCGGAAACAATCGTCCCATTGATGGGGCCACCACGGAAGAAGGAGCGATGCATTTCTTGGAATAAGCGTTCAATTTCAAATGGATTACGCCCAATCAAACGATTACCGATCTCATAAGCACCCGCAACAACTGTTTCAGTCTTGGTTCCGGAGATCATTTCCCCCCAGCCGTCAATGCCTTCATCGGTGGAAATCTTCACGAAGATCCATCTTGGTTTTACTTTGTATACTGTAATATCTGAAATTTTCAATTTAAACCCTCCAATTATTGTGCTTCTACTGGTTCATTCATTTCTCGGTTCACTTTTTTCACACCGTCAAAGTAGTACCATACACCTGCCAATACCAACAATAAGACCGGAATCCCGATGATTGGTTTGTAGGCAAAGGCGATGAATACCAAATAACTTTGGATCATGGAAGTTGCCGCAAATGATGAGATCAACATTGATGAAGTACCCAAGTCGATACCCACTGATTTAGCAATTGCTGTCAACATTGGGGATGTTGCAGAACCACACCATAGCAATGAAGCAGTAATGACTAAACCGATCACGATGTTTTTCAACAAATTCCCGCGAGTCAAGGCAACCACCATCGCTACCCGGAAAGGCACAACGGCCAAATCGGCAAATGGTAAAACGCGGTTTCCTGGCAAGACTAAGGCCATGGCGATTGTTAAAGGAATAATGATCAATGCTGTTGTAATAACATCTGGATTCCCAACGACAACCGCTGCATCCAATCCGATAAATAAACGTGTTCCTTTGAATTTTTCTTGGGACCATTTTTGAGCTGCATCAGAAATTGGCATCAGACCTTCCATGAACAATGAGGTCATTTTAGGAATCAAAACCAAAACGGCGGACATGCTGACACCTAATTGCAAGACGGCCTTGATATCGTAACCGGCCAAAGCACCAATCACCATCCCAATAACCAGCCCCATGATCATTGAGTCACCGAAGAACCCAAGATATTTTTGTGCATCCTTGATCGTGAATTTCGATTTGCGGAATAATGGAATACGATCCAGTAACCAGTTCAACGGCCAAGCAATCACTAAGGAAGACAAGGCGGACACAGTTGGCAAGGAAACGCCCGGAATTCCAAAGAAGCTTTCCACCATCGGTTGTGACCAGTCGGAGATTTTAAAGGTAACGATTGCCATCACAACAGAGGCACCAACACCTAAAAACACATTTTTGGTAACAAAGTAGACCATCACCCCAACGATGGCCATGTGATGGTAATTCCAAATATCCACGTCCAACGTATGGGTACGTTTCAAAACCAATAAAACGATATTAACCAGTAAGATGGCGAAAATCAGGATTGGAATGATGGGTGATGCCCACGTAACTGCGGCGATTGAACCCCAACCGACATCCAACGCATCCAGCTTAACACCGGTCCGTTCAACCATAGCCTTCGCAGCCGGGCCGACGTTAGTGGTCATAAAGTCCAAAATCAATTTGATTCCGGCAAAACCAATACCCAACGTCAAACCTGATTTAAATGCACGGGTAATCTTTAAACCAAAGATCAACCCGATGATGGTAATGATGACTGGCAACATAACTGTCGGTCCAGCATCGATAAAGAAGTTAAAGACATTCATAATGATTTTCATTTTTTCAGCTCCTTTAATCCGCTATTATTTCAATAAGTTCAAGATTTCTTCCATCGTTTTGTCAGCACCGATTCCTGTCAGGATAGGCATGCCTTTTACCACTGGCACATTGCCGGTTTGACCATCGAATTGACCGGTTGTCACCAACAAATCATACCCTTCGACTTTGCCGGGCACTTCCATTAGTTTGGTTTGGGTAGTTGCCACTTCAACTCCGTGTTCTTGCAAGTATTCTTTAACCTTTGTTGCTACCACTGTTGATGTTGCAATACCGTTTCCACATGCGACTAAAATTCTTTTCATGATAATTTCCTCCGATTGCGAGCTTTCCACTCGTGATTTTTTATTTTTTAAAAAACGGCTTTCTTTAATAAAGCCAATAATTCTGTATCATTGCGGGCGTCAATCATTTCCTGACGCAATGGTTCATCTTGGATGATGCCGACTATTTTTTGCAACATTTCCACTTGCCCATGGGGCTCACCAATTGCCATCATAATCACGATCTGAATTGGTAATTGAGCTTTATTGTCTTCCATATTATGGAAAAGTACCGGCTCTTTTAGCGTGGCAATCGCCAAAGTCGTTTTATTGACCATTTCATAATTTGCGTGGGGAATAGCAATTCCCGGGGGCGTTGATGGCAATCCCGTTGGGTATTCTTTTTCCCGATCTTGGATTGCTTGGATGTACTCCTCTTTGACATACCCTTTTTGATAAAGTTCACCTGCCAGATAGGCCAAAACTTCACTATCTGTTGAAGCTTCGACGTTTCGGAAGACAAGTTCCTCATTCAGATAAAGTTCCATACTTTCCACTCCTTGTTCATATTTCACCTGTATATCGCCCATAATATTAAATCGCTGCCAGCAATTCTTTCATTGATTGGGCAAGATTCTTAACATTCAATTCTTCGATATCCTGCTTATTGAACATCCCGGAACCCAGGCCTAAATAACTGGCGCCGTTTTCAAAAAATTCTTTGGCGTTTTCTTTACTGATGCCACCGACACCCATCAAGGGCAATTTGCCAAGAGGCGCTTGGATATCTTTGAAAAATCTCGGTGTAACTACTGCTGCTGGAAAAACTTTGACGATGTCCGCCCCTTGGGCAAACATTTGATTGACCTCTGACGGTGTCATCGCAGCCGGTACTGCCAATACACCTTTTTCATTGGCGTAGGCCAACATTTCCTCAGTAAACATGTGCGGGCCTAATAAGAATTTGGCACCGGCTTCGTAACAAGCTTTTGCCTGTTCTAAGGTTCTAACGGTGCCGGCTCCGATGTAGGTCGTATCCCCGTAGCGTTTATTCAACTCACGGATATGATCGATGGCTCCTTCAGTATTCATGGTCATTTCCACTGCAAATTGATGATCAAATTCCTGCATTGCTTGTAAAATCGCATCTGCTTGATCAAACGTGTAGCCCCGCATAATTACGGTAAATCTTGGATAATCAGCTAATTTCATTTTTTCCTCCTTAAGAACTTTGTCTTAATAATTGATAGATGGTTTTTTCATCTGCTGAAGCCACCAACTGATCAATCAAAGAATCATCTTTGGCGATATCGGCGATCTGATTGATAGCTCGTAAATGCTTGGTTAAATCAAAGAAGGATAATGGCAAAATCAAACTGATGGCCTCCCCATTCGGAAAAATCACCGGTTTTTGACAAACCATAATGCTGACACCGTCATTAATGACCCCTTTATCAACAGTGGTATGCGGGATGCAGGTTCGCATCCCCAGATAACCGGCGTAACCGGGTTGTTTGATTTGATTCACGCAATCATTAATAAAGCGTGAATCGATGATCTGATGATCCAATAATGGTTGACATGCCAGACTGACTGCCTCTTCCCAAGTCATCTCCTGATCGATTACTTGCACATAATTTGGACGCAGGTAGTGAGTCAAAGAAGGTAAGACTTGGAAATTATCCAATGGAGTACTTTCATCTTGTTTCACCAAGAAGTATTGCAACTCTTCCCGCAGAGACGCTTGATCGTTGACCGTCGCATATTTTTTGACGATTTTCAACAATTCATCCAGCGCGCGATCCACCTTAGTGATGCCCAAGTCACTTAAGACTCGGTAGCGCAAACTGATTTGTTCCTGATAAGTCATGATGGGATCAATAATGAACTGCATCATGGCGCTGTTTAAAGGTGTTGTAGTAAAAACCAAGTCGTAATCGACTTCAAACTTGTAAAAGTCTCGCACCGATAAGGAAGCCAAAAAATGAATTTCGGGAAAAAGTTTTTCCATATTGGCCCGTACTAACTTGGAAACCATAACGCCGTTGGTACAAACCACCACTGCTCGTGGCCGCTGTTTGTTCAGCTTGTTATGACTGCTTAACTGGTAGCCGAAATAATAAGACAACAAATCCAATTCGTCGTTCGGAAAGGCTTTGTTCAGCCAATTCTCGATGGGAATAATCAATTCTTTCATCAAGTCGATCAAGATTGCATGGTTGCTGTCTTTGATCAGGCTATCGACAGAATAGACCCCCAAACTCAAGTTAAAGCGGATCCGGAAACAGGCCGGTCGTAAATGACTTAATATCCGACGTTCAAAGTCTTCGCGATCATCGATCATAATCAAGGTTTGGTTTTGAAAATTTTCCACCATTTGACTGATCAATTTACGTAAATCTTGATCTGAATCGTAGTTCTGGGTGGTCTTACTTTCAAAAATATTGGAAGTCAAAAATAAGAGCGTGAACCATTCCAGGTAACTCTTGGATAAGTTCCAAGCCGTCTCGCCGACTAAAATCGTCAACATCCGGTATTCCGGTGTATTACTGACCTCACCGGGAAAGAAATCCGGTTTAGTGGATAATTTGATGCCCCGGCTGACTAAAAAACGGGCCGCCGTTTGCAGGTAATCCACCGACTCATCGGAATAACTAAGGTGTAACATTTGTTCCATATTGTGAACCAGATGGACAATTTCTTCTTCCGTCACGCCATGAACCAACTTGCCTCGGATGGTTTCCCGACGGAAAATCGGGCACTGCTTCACCAAATCAGATAACAGTTGCAAGATTCGGTGTTCCGATCCAGCCAATTGATACCCGTTAATCCGGTCGTATTGAATTGTCAAACTGTAGTTTCTTAGTAGGGCGTCGGTTCGTTTGATATCATCCATGATGGTAGTTTTGCTGACTTCTACTATATCCAACAAATGATCCAGACTAACATATTCGATATTGGTAATCAAAGTCATCACTATCAGCGCCCCACGTTCTCCCTCCGTCAATGCCAACGTTGCTTGTTCGTCCACCGTTTCCTGATCCAACTGGGACATCATTTGGATCACTTCAATCGGTACTGTAATATCACCGGAGTGACTACGCTGGATCGTTGGGATATTTTTCATCTCCAAGTCTTCATTGAATTGGTTGATGGCATAGTTGATTTGACGACGTGTCAAATCGAGTTCACTTGTCAAAGCGGAAAGTTTCATTTCAGGGTTTTTAATAATCATTTTGAGTATTTCACGAATTCGTTTGTTCATTTGACTATCCTCCTGACAAAATCATTATATATTCACGCAAGCGCTTTTTGACGACGCTTTCATCACGATATTTGTCACACTCACTTTTTTAGTTTGTCACACCGGTGTGACACAGATAGCATAATCGGCGTTATATCAAGTGTACCATGGCGTGACAATTATTTGTTACACCAGAAAATTAGCGCAAAGGTTCTGTTGCAAAGTTTTAAATCTACTATCAGATAAGGTAGAATAATAGAAAAAGATAGCAGGAGGAATGACGATGAGTCATTTTAAAGGAAAGCAATTTCAGCAGGATGTGATTATTGTAGCCGTGGGCTACTATCTTCGTTATAACCTTAGCTATCGTGAAGTTCAAGAAATCTTATATGATCGTGGCATTAACGTTTCTCATACGACGATTTATCGTTGGGTGCAAGAATATGGCAAACTACTCTATCAAATTTGGAAAAAGAAAAATAAAAAATCCTTTTATTCATGGAAAATGGATGAAACGTACATCAAAATTAAAGGAAAATGACATTATTTGTATCGAGCCATCGATGCAGATGGTTTAACCTTGGATATTTGGTTACGTAAAAAACGGGACACACAAGCAGCCTATGCTTTTCTTAAGCGGTTAGTGAAGCAGTTTGATGAACCGAAGGTTGTAGTCACAGATAAAGCCCCCCTCTATTACAAGTGCCTTTAAGAAACTAAAAGAATACGGCTTTTATCAAGGGACAGAACATCGTACCATTAAATACCTGAATAATTTGATTGAACAAGACCATCGTCCAGTAAAGAGACGCAATAAATTCTATCGAAGTTTACGCACTGCCTCTACCACGATTAAAGGCATGGAAGCCATTCGAGGATTATATAAGAAAACCCGAAAAGAAGGCACTCTCTTCGGGTTTTCGGTCTGTACTGAAATCAAGGTATTATTGGGAATCCCAGCTTAAATCATAGATACCGTAAGGGATTTTATTCTTTATTTAAAACTTTGCAACAGAACCACCATTGAATATATAATCATCGACATAATCGATAATTCCCGTAGCACCATAATAAGGGTATTTACCTGAAATACGAAGATCTGAATCGATAGGAACACGTTTCCCGTCGAATGATTCAGTCAATTCCCCCAACTTCCGCTCTTCCCAATCCTCTGTAAATCCTGGGAAACGGATTTCTGGTCGTGTATCATTACTCATGCTTAAACACCTCCAGCGCACCTTGTAACCACGCTTCATTTTCAGGTGTTGTTTGCAGGGAAGAGATAGCTTCTAAAAGTTCTTTTTCTAGCACTTGCTGTTCTTGTCGTATCTTCTTGATGTCATTTCCGACATGAACCATATCAATTGGTTCTTCTTCTTCAAACGTATCTACATAGCGTGGGATATTTAAGTTATAGTCATTTTCTTTGATTTCATCAAAGGTTGCCAAATGAGCGTATTTCTCGACATCTTTTCTTTCAGCGTAGTTTTCGAGGATTTTTTGAATGTTTTCTTCCGATAATTTATTCTGATTTTTTCCTTTGACAAATTCTCGACTAGCGTCAATGAATAATACATCTCGATTTTGGCGGTTCTTTTTCAATACAATCACCGTCGTTGGAATCGACGTACCAAAGAACAAGTTCGCAGGCATACCAATCACGGCGTAAATACTGCCATCTTCTAATAATTTTTGACGAATGACTCCTTCTGCAGCGCCACGGAATAAAACTCCGTGTGGCAAGACGATGGCCATAGTCCCTGTTTCCTTCAAATGATAGAAACCATGAAGAAGAAACGCAAAATCTGCTTTGGATTTTGGCGCTAATTTTCCATAACGATTAAACCGAGAATCGTCTAAGAAGGTCGTATCTGCTGACCAATTAGCCGAATAAGGTGGGTTCATTACTACTGCATCAAATGTGTAAGGTTCATCTGTTGGCCAATCCTTATTCAACGTATCCCCATTGCGGAGATTCATTTCTTCGGCATCTACCCCATGTAAAATAAAGTTCATTTTTGCTAGATTGTATGTCGTTGTATTTAATTCTTGCCCATGATATTTAACGTTATCTGGGTGAGTTAAGTAGTTACGCACATTTAACATCAATGAACCTGAACCCATGGTTGGATCAAAAACACTAAAGAATCGTCGTTCTTTTTGATCCAACGTCACGATTTGTGCCATCATATCAGAAACCATATGAGGCGTGTAAAATTCTCCGGCTTTCTTCCCTGCTTCTGAAGCAAATTGACTGATCAGAAATTCATAAGCATCCCCGATCACGTCCCCATCGTGACCTAAAACTTCCACGTCATTCAATTTCTTAATGACTTCGGTAATCGTCACATTTCGTTGTTGCTCATCTGTTCCTAGTTTTTTTGATTGGAGATCCACATCATCAAATAACCCATTAAATTGATTGTAGGTAGATGCCAATTGCACAAAGGCTTTATTTAGATCATTCAATTGAAACGTTGCTTGTTTTGCTTGATCTGCTAATACATTGAAAAGATACTCTGGCGCAATCGCATACCCCAAAATATCAACGATTGTTGCAATCAGATCTTCTTTTGATTCTTCATCTGAAAGTAATTCGCGATACAACATCGTTTGTTTGCTTACCGTATCATATTCCTCTAAGGATTCATCTGCTAAAAGAACCACTTGTTCCAACAAACGGTCGGATAAATATTTATAGAAAATCAGTCCCAATAAATAATTTTTATATTCTGACGC
>OBZA01000096.1_pt1 | contig 39507 bp, 33 predicted proteins | sample 1476871 | NCBI WGS metagenome assembly OBZA01 (sample SAMEA2580227, study PRJEB22360) | human gut metagenome | biome: human gut; feature: human-associated habitat; material: faeces | place: Denmark | collected 2008/2010
CCAGTAATCTTGGTGGCGGATTAGTCGGCGCTGCTGGCTATAGTGTCACTTATCCACTATTGGCTAATGTCGGGACAATTTTGATCGCACTGATCCTGATGGTTGCCAGTATCTACATTACCTTTGATTTGCCGTTCCATAAGACGATGCAAGCGTTGCGTCAGGCCTTGATGCAATTGGGCCAGCAACTGCGATCCGGTTATGAATGGCTGACGCACGTGCTCCGGGTTCAAATTGCCCGTTGGCGGGTTCACCAACAAGTGCGCGCCAATCAAGCGGCAAGTACTGAGAAGCAGCCAACGTCAACCGTACCACAGTCAGCAGCCCCTGCTGAGACAACGAGCGGGACTTCGGCGCCGGACTCAGCAGCCAGTGCAGTTACGAGCTCGCCTGCCGACTTGAATATCACGGTGGCTAGTGATCGTGAAGCCTCGCCCATAAAATCCCCAACTTCAGCTGCTACGGTTGATCATGAACAAGAACTCCAAGGGACTGAAGTGATGGATGATGCGGACTACCAATTGCCAGAGTCAACACTATTGACGAAGATTCCAAAAACGGATCAGAGTGCTGAGTACGCAACGATTGAGAGTAACTCGCAGAAGCTAACAACCACGTTGGCAAGTTTCGGTGTTCAAGTTGAAGTGAAGAATGTCAGCTTAGGGCCATCCGTAACGAAGTATGAGTTACATCCAGCTGTTGGGGTCAAGGTCAGCAAGGTCGTCAATTTAGCGGACGACTTAGCGTTAGCGCTGGCAGCGAAGGATCTTCGAATCGAAGCGCCCATTCCCGGTAAATCATTGATTGGAATCGAAGTGCCAAATAAACAGATTTCAACAGTGTCATTTCGGGATATCGTTGAGGCCCAACCAGCGCACCCGACCAAACCGTTGGCCGTACCGCTCGGCCGTGATGTTTCTGGTAATTTAGTCGTTGCCGACTTGTCTAAAATGCCGCACCTACTGATTGCTGGTTCAACTGGGAGTGGGAAGTCGGTTGCCATTAACGTGATGATCACGGGGCTACTGATGAACACGAAACCAAGTCAAGTTAAGTTTATGCTGATTGACCCTAAAAAGGTTGAATTAGGGGTTTACAATGGGATTCCACATCTGTTGACGCCCGTAGTCACGGAACCGAAGAAGGCGGCCCGGGCGTTGCATAAGGTCGTTGCCGAGATGGAGCGACGCTATGAATTGTTCGCGGATTCCAAGCAGCGTAACATGCAGGGGTACAACCAATATATCCGTCAACAAAATGCGGCTGATGGGCAGTCACGGCCCGTCTTACCATACATTGTGGTGGTCGTCGATGAATTAGCCGATTTAATGATGGTCACTTCGAGCGAAGTGGAGGATGCCATTATTCGCTTGGGTCAAATGGCCCGGGCAGCCGGTATTCATATGATTTTGGCAACACAACGGCCGTCGGTAGATGTTATTACCGGATTAATTAAAGCCAATGTACCGTCACGGATGGCATTTGCCGTTTCAAGTGGGACGGATTCGCGGACAATTATTGATAGTAACGGTGCTGAAAAGCTACTTGGTCGTGGGGACATGCTGTATCAGCCAATGGGCATGAATAAGCCACTGCGCGTGCAGGGTGCTTATATTTCTGACCATGATGTTGAAGAAGTTGTCAACTTTATCAAAGCCCAACAGACGGCTGATTATGACGATAGTATGCTGGTCAAGGATGACGAGACGGATGCCGCTGGTAGTGGGGACCCTCGTGACGGTGAGGATGAGTATTATGCCGAAGCCGTTGAATTGGTGACTGATCAACAGTCCGCCAGTGTCTCGATGCTCCAACGACGCTTCCGTATCGGGTATAACCGGGCAGCACGGATCGTCGACGAAATGGAGGAACGCGGCGTGGTGGGCCCTTCGGAGGGGAGTAAGCCACGTAAGGTTTACCGCCAAAAATCGGCCGACGAAGCGCCCGCGTCGGGTAATGACGCTTAGCGTCCAGTAAGATTGGTGGGCATCATTTGAATGGCATGACTTCACATGGTGGCGCTGCCGATACGATTGAATAATCGACGTTAAAGTAAAGGTTTCAATCGTTAGCCAGATTTGACTAACGGTTGGAACCTTTTTCAGTGACAAATGCGTGATTTTTTTAATTCACATTGTCTCAGAAGTTGGTGGCTAGGCTTGCCGACCATGGCTGAGTGATCCACCAGTAATAAAAAAAGTTACGCTTGTTGTGAGCAAGCGTAACTTTTTTCTTGGTAAGTATTGCAACCATTCGTGGTTCGCAAGGTGTTTAACCTAGAAGGTTAGTAAACCTAACCCAGATAAGGCGGTAAGCACCAATGACCCAATGGTAGAAATGATCATTAACCAGATAACGACCATCGTAATTTTTTGAAAAGTTGATTTTTTCTTCATTATGTTTGTATGCACCACACTTTACGAGTAATTCTTTCATAGTTTAACGTGGAATCAGTTTTTTTTCAATTGAAATTAAAAATAGTCATGGTTTCGTAAATATTCGATACTAATAATGCAAAGAATAATCGTTCCTAGCATCAGCCAAGTGAAAGCGTGGACGAGACCGGCACCAGGTAATTTGACGTTCATGCCATAGATTCCACCGATAATCGTTGGAATCGTCAACACCATCGTGAGTGAGGTCAGAAATTTCATGACATCATTCAAATTATTGGAAATTACTGAACCCACTAATTGACTATATTGCTGCAAAATCTGATTGGTCGTTTCAGCCATGTCACTCGCTTGCTGGGTCTCAATCTTAATATCATCGGTGAGTGATTGGTGATTAGGTGCGTTGAAATGGGTGATCGAAGTTTCAACCGCGTCAAGCGTGGGTGTGTTCTGATTAAGGGCGGCCTTAAAACGAATCAAGGATTTTTGGTAAGCCATAATGGTAAAGAGTTCCACGTTGTGAGTAGCTTGATTCAAACGGCTTTCCAGGGCGCTTGTCCGTTGGTTGATCAATTCGAGTGCGGTCACAAAACTGTGCTCGATGTACCACATGATAGTCAGCACAAAATCTTCGTGATTATCCAGACTTAGCTTAGACGAGGCCGGGTCCATCACAAAGTCTTGAATAAAATTAGCCGGGTAATTACTGACGGTGATGACCACTTGATCCACTAAAATCAAGGCGAAGGGATAGACTTGAAATTCAAGGTAACCCAGCTTACTCGTCGTGAGTTTGGGATACTGCATCACGATTAAGATTGGTTGACTGGATTGCGTGGTTGATAATTGCTCGGATCGTGAAACCTCCGCATCGTCGAGGATGGCGGTTAAGTAATCTTTGGGAAGATCAAATTGTGTGACCAGTTGGTCGATTTCAGTTGAGGTCGGGCGTTCAACGTTGATCCAGTATGGCTGATCGTGATGGTCGTCCGGCGTAGTCAAAAGGCCATTTTTACCAGTGGTAAAGTATTGTAACAACGGTCATCCCTCCAGTAATAGTTTATGTTTATTATAGGGCTGTCACAGATGATTGAAAAGTTTAACGATAATCTCTATAATTTAACCCGACACTAATGGGGAGGCAAGTACGCATATGCGAGATTTATGGACCACTTGGTATGGGCAGCTGGTATTTTTAGCCGCCATCTCGATGATCATTTTAGGTGCTAAACGGGTTGCACACCGCGTTTGGCCACATGGATTAAGATTGTTGGATTTTTGGCCGCCATTTTTAATTGTTTTCACCCACTTTCTGACACTGCAAGCAACGGATAGTTCGCTGGCACCGTACGAAGTGTTGTCCCTAATGATTTTGGGGATCGGTTTAACACTGATTGAAGCTGTTGAACGCGGAGAAATCCTTTACTGGCGCTTTTTTAAGCTCTATTGGCGGGGAGCGGAATTATTGACACTCGTCGTCTATATCCTAGCACTTGGCAGCCACTTCTTTTTAACATCGTAAAAATGTCCCCCACTAAGTCCCACCTAACGAAACTAACGTTAGGTGGGACTTTTTTTGATATTTTGTTAACAATTTGGAAAAGTAACAAAACGATGTGGTAGGAAGTGGGGGGGTGTGGTAGACTTGAATTATGTTTAATGAAAGGGGTTGATTGGCCGTGGCGTCTAAGATGTTTTTCGGAGAGTTTGAACATGCCTTAGATGCGAAAGGGCGACTAATCATTCCTGCCAAGTTTCGTGAGCTATTGGGCACTTCGTTTGTCATTACTCGTGGGATGGATGGTTGTATTTTTGGCTATCCCGCTGAACGGTGGGCAACGCTTCAAGCACAGTTAGATGATTTACCACTAACTCGCAAGGATGCGCGAGCGTTTGTCCGGTTTTTCTATGCTGCTGCTGCCGAATGTGAATTAGACAAACAGGGACGGGTCATGATACCTGCAACCTTGAGACAATATGCAAAGTTGGAAAAGCAATGTGTGATCGTCGGAGTTTCTGACCGATTTGAAATCTGGGGTGCCGAACACTGGCAACAGTTTGAGACGGAGACCGCAGCGAACTTCGATGATCTTGCAGAAAACTTGATTGATTTTTAAATAACAATAATAATTTAGGAAGGGGGCGCACGCGTGGCAACATTTGAACACACAACGGTACTTTTGCATGAAGCAATCGCCGCGTTAAACGTCCGGCCGGATGGCATCTACGTGGACTGTACGTTAGGTGGCGGTGGTCATTCTCGTGAAATTTTGCAACAGTTAGGTCCGGAAGGCCACTTGTATAGCTTTGACCAGGATCAAACCGCAATCGATTATAACCAAAGTAACTTAGCGACTTATCTTGAACGTGGTCAGGTCACGTTCATCAAAAGTAACTTTGCCAACTTGAAGACTGAACTAAATGCTCGGGGCCTTGACCACGTTGACGGGGTAGTTTATGATCTCGGCGTTTCGTCGCCACAATTTGATGATGCTGCCCGCGGCTTCTCGTATCAACATGATGCGCCGTTAGATATGCGGATGGATCAGAGTCAGAAATTAACTGCTCAAACAGTTGTCAATACTTGGCCCTATGCGGACTTGGTTCGTATTTTCTATCGCTATGGTGAGGAGAAGTTTTCTAAACAAGTCGCACGGTTGATTGAGCGTGAACGGGCGGTTCAGCCGATCGTGACGACGGGGCAATTGGTCGAAATTATTAAGAATGCCATTCCAGCAAGAGCGCGGCGAACGGGTGGTCATCCTGCTAAACGGGTTTTCCAGGCTATTCGAATTGCGGTGAATAACGAATTGGGCGTACTGGAGACTTCGCTCGAACAAGCAATTGATTTAATCAATGTTCATGGTCGTGTCAGTGTCATCACATTCCAATCGTTAGAAGATCGTCTCGTCAAGACGATCTTTAAGGAGCACAGCGATTTGCCGGAGCTGCCACCTGGTTTACCAGTTATCCCAGCTGAAATGCAACCAGATTACCGCTTAGTCAGTCGTAAACCGGTCGTGCCTAGCGATGCGGAAATCGAAGCTAATCGTCGTGCCCGCAGCGCCAAGTTACGAGCCATCGAACGTTTAAAGATAACGAATAAATAATATTCAGGAATAATTAAAGGAGTGATTAAAATGGCCCAAAATGGATTAGCGCGGGAGTTGCCACAGCAAACTCCTGGCGCAACCACCCCGGTACATAAAACAAAAACCGTTGTGACCCCGAATCCGTCCATCAAGACGCAGCGAGTTGCTTTTTCATTATTTGAAAAAGTATTGTGTGTTGGTTTGAGTTTGGTGGTGTTTGGATTAGCCATTATGTTAGTTTCAACGAACATTGCAACGAGTAACGCACAAAGTCAGTTACAGACGGTGCAAACGAAAGTCACAAAAGTGCAGGCAAAAAATATGTCGGCCGCACAAGAAATCAGTGAACTTTCAAGTCGGAGCCGTTTAAATAAAATTGCTAAGCAGTACGGGTTATCGCTGAACAACGGTAGCATAAGGAATGTTTACAAATGAATAAGAACAAACAACGAATGACTTCGAAACGGTCACCAAAACAAAATCGTAGAATTTTTGGCCAATGGCTATTTTTTGGCGCGATTGCCGTCTTTGGTGTTTTGATCATTCGTTTTTCATATATCGCGATTGTGCGCCACGTCAACGGGGTCAATCTGGTCGAGGCCACCAAGAAACTTTATACGGAAGACCAGACCATCACGGCCAAACGTGGGACTATTTATACGGCCAACGGTGACCCAATCGCTGAAGATACTAGCACGTACACGGTCTACGCCATTATGGCGAAAAATCAGCAAAGTGCTAGTGGCAAGGCACTGTATGTTAAAAATAATGCGAAGGCGGCGCGTGTCTTATCGAAGTATTTGCCAATCAGCTATAAGAAAGCCCTCGCGACCTTGCAAAAAGGCGCAGGTAAGTTCCAAATTGAATTTGGGACGGCTGGTAAGAATATTTCACTGACGACTAAGGAAAAGATCGATGCCCAAAATGTGGCTGGGCTGCACTTTATTGAATCTGAAGCGCGGCTCTACCCAAACGGCACGTTTGCTTCCCACTTGGTTGGGCTGACCACCTCCAAGAGTCAGAAGGATACCGATCAGACGCGGTTAACGGGGTCGATGGGCATCGAGTTGGCTTTTAACAAGCAGTTATCGGGAACCGATGGTCGCAAGACGATTACGAAGAGCGGATATCAAGGTAGCACTGAGACTGGTAAGAAGGTTAAGGATGGGGATAATATTTATACCACCATCGATAGTAAGTTGCAGACATTACTGGAAACTAAAGTTTCACAAGTTAACGCTAAGGTCTCACCTAAGTCAATGACAGCAACGTTGATGAACGCGAAGACTGGTGCCATTCTGGCGACGACGCAGCGACCGACATTTAATGCGCAAACAAAGACCGGACTATCTAAAATGTGGCGTAATTTGTTGGTTGAAGACACGTATGAACCAGGATCGACGATGAAGGTCTTTACAATGGCAGCGGCGATCGACAGCGGTAAGTACAATGCTAATGTAACCGTCCCAACCGGTGAATATAAGATCGGTAATAATACCGTTCCTGATTGGAATACGAGCGGGTGGGGCAATATTACCTATGCTAAGGGGTTTGCCCTTTCAAGTAACACGGCGATGGCCCACCTAGAACAAGCAATGGGGGCCAAGACTTGGCTGAAGTACATTAAACGCTTTGGGTTGCGTGAGAGTACTAATAGTGGTCTTGACAACGAGCAGAGTGGTTCAATTCAATTTACGTATCCAATCGAACAAGCGGATACGGCCTTTGGTCAGGGGATTCAGGTGACCGCTATGCAGATGCTTCGTGGATTCACAGCGATTGCTAATCATGGTAAGATGTTACAGCCGTACTTTATCTCCAAGATCACTAACCCTAACACCAACAAAACGGTTTATACGGGTAAGAAGAAGGTTGTAAGCCAGCCAATCAGTTCGAAGACTGCCAGCAAGGTGTTGGATCATATGCAAGATGTGGTATATAAGTCATACGGTACTGGCTCATCATATAAGATCAGCGGGTATCGCATTGCTGCTAAGACTGGGACTGCCCAGGTCAGCAACGGGAGTACGTATGAGCAAGGTGACAACACCTATCTGTACTCGGTCGTCGGGATGGCGCCAGCTAAAAATCCGAAGTACATTATGTACATTACGATGAAACAACCGACACTTAACGGAAGTTCCGCGTCAGATGACATGGCAGAGATTTTTGATACCGTGATGAAACGGGCATTGGAAGAACAAAAAGCGAGTGAGACTAAAGCGACGACGATCAAAATGAAAGATTTGACGAGTAAGTCGACTAGCGCGGCCAAGAAAGCTGCTAAGAAGCAGGGACTTGACGTGGTCGTTGTTGGTAAGGGTAGTCGGGTCGTCAAGCAATCCATTTCTTCTGGCACTGTCGTTTCAAGTGGTCAACGCGTCATTCTGGTTACCAACGGGCAGATGTATATGCCGAACTTATCTGGATGGTCGGCAAGTGAAGTGGCTGATTTTGCGACGTTGACGGGCGTTAAGCTCACGACTAGCGGGACGGGTTACGTCAAGACGCAAAGTGTGACTGCGGGTAATCCGATCGAAGCTAAGCAGGCAATTAGTGTGACACTGAAGTAGTTATCAAGTCTTAGAATGGAGAATTGTTGTGAGTTTATTAGTGTGGGGTGCAACCCTAATTAGTGGTTTTATTATTGTGTTTGCGTTAATGCCGTCACTTATTCGGTATTTCCGCGCCCGCAAAGAAGGACAGATGATTCGTGAGGAAGGTCCTAAGTGGCATGAGAAAAAATCTGGGACGCCAACTATGGGGGGCCTACTGTTCATTATCGCAATCTTAGTCACCACGTTATGGGTCGGTGGGTGGCAACATCAGCTACAACCAACCACCTGGATTTTGATGTTTATCCTGGTCTTATACGGTGCACTTGGTTTTTGGGATGATAGTATCAAGCTTTGGCGTAAACAAAACGAAGGTTTAAAGGCTTGGCAAAAATTACTTGGTCAAGTCATTGGGGCAGTAATTTTAACGTTGGTCTATCAACATGAACATTTGCCAATGGCACTTAGAATTCCAGGCTTGGGGGTCTGGTCGCTGGGAATTTGGTACATGCTCTTCGCCATCATCTGGTTAGTGGGCTTCTCAAATGCCGTCAACTTAACGGATGGGTTGGACGGATTAGTCGCTGGTCAGGCCACGATTGCTTTTGGTGCGTATGCCGTGATTGCTTACGCTCAAAATCAGTATAATGTGATGTTATTCTGTTTGGCCGTCGTGGGGTCACTATTAGGTTTCTTCGTGTATAATCACAAACCGGCCAAGATCTTTATGGGTGACATGGGATCATTAGCGCTCGGTGGTGCTTTAGCTGCAGTATCGATCTTATTGCATCATGAACTATCCCTCCTCTTGATTGGCATCATTTTTGTCATTGAAACGGCTTCAGTTATCCTCCAAGTCGCCTCGTTCAAGTTAACGGGAAAACGGATCTTTCTGATGAGTCCAATTCACCATCACTTTGAGATGAAGGGTTGGAGCGAGTGGAAGATTGATATCGTTTTTTGGTCGATTGGTTTAGTGGCAGCCGTAATCAGTGTTGCCACGATTATTTAGTCACAGTTTGCTAACTCGGGCATTCTTGTCCGAGTTAGCTGTACATAATTGGTCTTTGCGGTATGACTTTATTCATTGGTGGTCGCCAAGTAAATAGTACTGATTCCTATCAACGCAACGATTGTTCTTTAAATGGTTGCGTTGTCTGCCGCAGATTATGTCGTGGAATTGGTCACTGGCTCACCATGAATAATTTGCTGATGACCACGAGTTGGTGCATCAGCCACATAACAAGTTAATTTAGGTATCATCTACAAACATTATAGGGAGATCTTGGTTTATGAAGTCGGTTGAGCAGTATCGTAACCAAAAGGTTTTGGTTCTTGGATTAGCAAAGAGCGGGGTCAATGCCGCACGGTTGCTCCACAAATTAGGTGCGTTTGTGACCGTTAATGATAAAAAGAAATTTGATGAGAACCCGGATGCACAGGAATTATTGAGTGATGGAATCAAAGTTATCACGGGTGGTCACCCGCTGTCACTACTAGATGAAGATTTTAAAGTTGTTGTCAAGAACCCGGGTATTCCATACTCAAATCCAATTGTGAGTGGGGCTCAGGAAAAGGGTATTCCAGTCATTACCGAAGTTGAGCTTGCATCGCAAATCCTAGCGGGAGAGTTGATTGGTGTGACGGGGACGAACGGTAAAACCACGACAACGACGATGATCACGATGATGCTTAATCAACGCACAAATGCCGGTAAAGCTTACGTGGCAGGTAATATTGGCGTGCCGGCCTCAGCAATTGCACAAAAGGCTACGGCGGCCGACACAATGGTGACTGAGCTTTCGAGTTTTATGTTGTGTGGTATTCAAACTTTGCACCCACATATTGCGGTGATTACGAATATTTATTCGACGCATTTGGATTACCATGGCTCACGTGAGAACTATGTCAAGGCAAAGATGCGAATCACCATGAACCAAACGGCTAATGATTATCTAGTCATTAATTGGGATAGTGAAGAATGGCGGCAACTCAGTAAGCAATCACAAGCAACCGTCGTGCCATTTTCACGGCAAGCCAATACGAAAGATGGCGCCTATGAAGAGGCCGGCAAGCTGTACTTTAAAGATGAGTACATCATGGATGCTGCTGATATCCGGATTCCTGGTGATCATAATGTTGAAAATGCGTTAGCAGCGATTGCTGTTGCTAAACTTCAAGCCGTTCCAACAGCAGGAATCGTTCAAGTCTTGAAGACGTTTACGGGTGTTCGACACCGGACTCAATATGTCGAGACGTATCAGGACCGGCAATTTTACAACGATTCCAAAGCAACCAACTTGGTGTCGACCGAGATGGCCTTGAAGGGCTTTGATCAGCCGGTCATTTTACTTGCTGGTGGTTTGGACCGTGGTAATACGTTTGAAAAGCTTGCTCCCGCATTAAAGGCGCATGTCAAGACGTTAATCGTCTTCGGTGAGACTGCTGAAAAAATGGCGGACGCTGGGCGTTTGGCTGGTATTCAAGATATTGAGTTTACGGACAACTGTGAGACTGCTGTGCCAATTGCTTGGCAACATAGTCAGGCTGGTGACATCATCATGTTATCGCCGGCTTGTGCCAGTTGGGATCAGTACCCGAACTTCGAAGTGCGGGGCGACCGATTTATTAAAGCAATCGAACAGTTAACTGGAAAGGCGGAAGAAAACTAATGCGATTAATGATTTCTGGCGGCGGGACAGGTGGTCATATCTATCCCGCACTGGCACTGATCGATGCCTTAAAAGCACATGATCCCGAAGCGCAAGTTCAGTTTGTGGGAACCCATCGTGGACTAGAGAGCCGCATTGTGCCGGAACGGGGGATCGATTTTAAAACAATCAAGATCCAGGGATTTAAGCGTTCATTGTCATTACAAAATGTTAAAACAGTCTATTTATTTTTAAAGAGCGTGGTTACGGCGCGTAAGTACATTAAGGCGTTTAAACCTGATGTTGTGGTCGGAACCGGGGGCTACGTGAGTGGTGCGGTCGTTTTCGCGGCGAGCCAGATGCACATTCCAACGGTCATTCATGAACAGAATTCAGTTGTTGGTGTCACTAACAAATTCCTAAGTCGGTTTGTGGATAAAATCGCCATTTCATTTGAGAGTGCGCGATCACAATTTCCCGCTCAAAAAGTTGTGATGACTGGGAATCCTCGAGCCCAACAAGTGGCTAATATTAAAAAAAGTGGCGCTTTGGCGCAGTTTGATCTGGATCCTGACATTCCAACGGCGTTGATTTTTGGGGGGAGCCGGGGTGCTGCGCGCATTAACGCAGCAGCGGTCGCGGCAATTCCTGAACTGAACAAACGTGACTATCAGACCTTGTTCGTCACCGGCCAGGTACACTACGAAAAGATTCGGAATGGCTTGTCAGCGACAGCGCTAGCTCCGAATGTTAAAATCGAACCATACATCAAAAATATGCCAGCAATTCTACCAGAAGTCGCGGTTATTCTTGGTCGAGCAGGTGCAACTAGTATTGCGGAAATTACGGCTTTAGGGATTCCTTCAATTCTAGTTCCTAGTCCATACGTTACGAATGATCATCAGACCAAGAATGCACAAAGCCTCGTGAATGCGGGGGCGGCTGAACTGATTAAGGAAGCTGATTTGACGGGAACCAGTTTGGTAGCTGCATTAGATGGCCTTCTCCAAAGTACCACGCATCGTGAAACGATGGCGGCTAATGCGAAAAAACTGGGGATGCCTGATGCGGCCGACCAGTTACTACACGTTTTAGAAACGGTGATTAAGTAGCACAGAGACTAGAGTGAAAGGGTGGGTGTGATGGCCATTTTTCATAAAAAGCCCAAGGAGCGTGAGCACCCCGAGCAGCTGACACCCTGGGAACGGTTTCAACGAGACGCGGCTGAGAATCATCGCGCAGCGCAAAAGAGTCACCATAGTTGGTCAGGTAAACGCCTGCGAATTGGCGATAAATTACCGAAACTCAAATCTCAGCGCCGCCGATTACTTTTCAAACGGGTCGTGATCTTGATGGGCTGTTTTCTGATCGGTGCTGGTGTGGCTGGTTACTTCATTTCACCACTGAGCCATGTTCAGACGGTGACCGTACATGGTAACGATCAATTGTCTGTTACGCAGGTCAAGACGGCGACTAAGATCAACCCTGGAGTTGCCTTATGGTCCGTGATTGGTCATGATCAACGGACTACTAAGCGCGCAGAACGTGCCCAGCCGCAAATCGGCAAGGTCACGACTAAGTTAGTTGGATTGAACAGTGTTCGGGTGACAGTTAAAGAAATTCGCATCGCGGGTTACTTATCGACTGGTCAACACTATCGACGAATTTTGGAAAATGGGTTGATTTTGAAAGCGACCTATTCTCAACCCGGTGGCGGTTCACCGATCTATGCCAACTTTAAAAGCGGTCACCGCTTAGCAACGATGATTGCACAGTACGCTAAGTTACCATCGGCGGTCAAACACAATATTTCTGAGATCAAGTTTGCGCCGAACAAGGCTAATCCCGAACGGGTTCATCTTTACATGAATGACGGTAATGAAGTGTACGCAACAATTAGCACTTTTGCTAGCAAGATGGCTTATTATCCGGGAATTGTGGCGAAGATGAAAACCAAGGGTGTCATCAATCTTGAGGTGGGCGCATACTCCTATCCGTTCAAGAATCAGAATAATTGATAGAATGCTAAGTGTGACCTTTTTAAAAGCGCTTAGGATATGGTAAACTAAGGAATAACTGGATATGTCAGCGAATCCTTGAATATTTATGTAAAATACTAGGAGGTTCCTCTATTATGGATAATTCAGGAATTTATGTCGGACTTGATATAGGGACCACCTCAATAAAAGTCATTGTTGCTGAACGTGTTAAAGGGCAAATGAACGTTATTGGTGTGGGAAGCGCACGTTCTAATGGTTTAAGTCGTGGCGTGATCGTCGATATTGATAAGGCGGCCGAAACGATTCGATCAGCAGTACGCCAAGCTGAAGAAAAAGCAAGTATCGAAATAAAAAAGGTGATTGCGGGAGTTCCCGCTAACCTGGTTAAAATTGAACGCTGTCGTGGTATGATTGCCGTGGCAGATGAGTCCAAAGAAATTAATAATGAAGATGTTCAAAACGTTGCGGCGGCTGCGTTAGTTCAGAGTTTACCGCCAGAGCGGGAAGTACTGGATGTCATCCCCGATGAATTTGTCGTCGATGGTTTTGATGGCATCAAGGACCCACGTGGCATGGTTGGGGTCCGGCTTGAAATGCACGGCACCCTGTTCACTGGTCCGAAAACAATCATTCACAATACGCGGAAGGCTTTGGAAAAGGCTGGACTGCAAATTGAACAGATTGTGATCGCGCCCTTGGCATTAAGTTCCTTAGTGCTGAATGACGGTGAACAAGATTTTGGTTCGATCATTATTGACATGGGCGGTGGTCAAACGACTGCGGCAGTTATACATGATCACCAATTGAAGTATACTTACGTTGACCAAGAAGGCGGCCAGTATATTACCAAAGATATCTCGGTCGTTTTGAATACATCGATCGAGAATGCCGAGAAGTTAAAGCGTGATTATGGCTATGCCGATGCTCAGCAGGCCTCGGATGATGAACTTTTCCCAGTTGATGTTGTTGGGCAAAGTACACCGGAGCAAATAAGTGAGCAATACTTAGCAGAAATCATTGAGGCTCGTCTAGACCAGATCTTTGATAAGGTCAAGCAGCACTTGGATGAGATTCGGGCGCTCGAGCTCCCCGGGGGCATTGTTTTAACTGGTGGGGTGGCAGCATTACCCGGTATCACTGATTTGGCGGCGCAACGTTTTGGAACGCGAGTTCGCGTCTTTACGCCTAATCAAATGGGCTTGAGGCATCCGTCGTTTGATGAGGCGTTAGCGGTCATCAAATATCAAGCGGCCTTGAGTGAAGTTACGTTACTCGTTAAGAGTGCACTTACCGGTGATACTCGTGCCAGTGTGGCGTTGGAATTTGCTGATACAACACCAGCACCTAGCCAACCCGCAGCACAACCTAAAAAAGCAACTAAGAAACAGTCTGCGCCACAAGCACCACAGGAACAGGCTGATCCAGATCGTAAGGGAACTGTTGAACGGGTCAAAGGCTTCTTCAACCACTTCTTTGATTAATATCGGATAGAAATGACGGAGGAAAAAACATGGAATTTTCTTTAGATTCAACCCAGAACTCAGGGGCTAATATTAAAGTCATCGGTGTCGGTGGCGGTGGTGGTAACGCCGTTAACCGGATGATTGCTGAAGATGTTAAAGGCGTCGAATTCATCGTTGCCAACACTGATGTGCAGGCATTACAAACTTCAAATGCCGAAACTAAAATTCAACTTGGACCAAAGCTTACGCGGGGATTAGGCGCAGGTTCTAATCCTGATGTTGGTTCCAAGGCTGCGCAGGAAAGTGAAGAGGCCTTGACAGAAGCGTTACAAGGCTCAGATATGGTCTTTGTAACGGCCGGTATGGGTGGCGGTACTGGTAATGGTGCGGCACCAGTTGTGGCTAAAATTGCTAAGGACTCCGGCGCGCTGACAGTGGGTGTTGTCACCCGTCCATTTACATTTGAAGGTCCTAAGCGTGCTCGTAACGCTGCTGAAGGAATTGCTCAGATGAAAGACAACGTTGATACGTTGATCATTATTGCTAACAACCGTTTGCTTGAAATCGTTGATAAGAAGACTCCAATGATGGAAGCCTTCCAAGAAGCTGATAATGTGTTACGTCAAGGGGTTCAAGGTATCTCTGACTTAATCACGTCACCAGGGTACGTTAACTTGGACTTTGCCGACGTTAAGACGGTCATGCAAAACCAAGGTTCCGCTCTGATGGGTATTGGCTCTGCTAGTGGTGAAAACCGGACGGCGGACGCGACTAAACAAGCCATTTCTTCACCATTATTGGAAGTTTCAATCGATGGTGCCGAACAAGTCTTGCTGAACATCACGGGTGGCCCCGACATGTCCTTGTATGAAGCCCAAGCTGCTTCTGACATTGTTTCCCAAGCGGCAACGACTGATGTTAACATTATCTTTGGGACTTCGATCGATGAAAGTCTTGGCGATGAAGTCCGGGTGACCGTGATTGCCACTGGTATCGATCAGAAGCAACGCGAACTCAAGATGGACAGCCAGCCTAGTCGTAGTGAAGCTAGTCAGCAACGAGGCGGCATGTTCGCAACGCCAACTGACCAGCCAGCGACGAGTGAAGCGGCCCAATCAAGTGAGTCCCAAGCTAACGACCCATTCGGTAATTGGGATATTCGGCGCGAACCGAACAATTCACGGCCAGTCAACAATGGTCAAGAGTTTAACAATGTTGAAAAAACTGATTTTGATGTCTTTAATGACAACTCACAAGCTGACGATAGTAAGGATGATAACAGTGGTGATTCGCTAGATACACCACCATTCTTCAAGCGCCGGCGTAAGTAAAACGGTGAAGGGAGCGCAAGCACATGGCCGGATTCATTAGTAACTTTTTTGGTGTTGGTGATTCTGACAGTCAGTATGAGGAACCCACCGAAGCTTCCCAAGCGGCGGCTCCCACTGAATCTGCAACCAATACTCGGAGCACGCCAAAGGTAGTTCCAATGCAAGGGGGCAAGTCGGTGAATAGCAAAATTGCCCTATTCGAACCGAAAATTTATTCGGACGTGAAAGAAATTGCGACGCAGTTATTGAAAAATCAAGCTGTAATCATTAATTTTGATCACGTCGATGATGAAATGGCACGCCGGATTGTGGATTTTTTGACCGGGACGGTTTTTGCCATCAATGGTGAGATCGAACGGATCGGTGATGAAATTTTCCTCTGTATTCCTGAAAATTACGAGGTTTCCGGAAGTACGACAAGTCAGTTTGATACGAGCAAATTATAAGGAGTGAGTGGCCTGTTAGTGACGATTATTAGTCGGTTGTTTCAACTGTACCAATTAGCCATTGTGGTTTACATTTTGATGTCATGGTTCCCGGGAGCTTATAATACTCGCGTGGGCCAATTCTTAGGTCAAATCTGTGAACCATTTCTCAGTATTTTTCGGCGCTTTATTCCCGCAATTGCCGGACTGGATTTTTCGCCGATCATTGCGCTGTTAGTGCTCCAATTAGCTGAAAGTGGCCTATTTTATCTGATAACTTTATTGATATACTAAATTAAAATAACGAGGATAGTATCGTGAATGATAACTTAAAACAACATTTTCGCGATAGTGAAGCCCCATTTATTGAACAGGTCACTGGTTGGCTACGGCAAGTAGCTGATCAGTACCGACCAATCTTAACTGCGTTTTTGAACCCGCGACAAATCTACATTGCGCAAACGCTGGTCAACCAGTTAGACGACGTGCGGATGCGGGCATCCGGTGGCTTTGAAGGTGCTGAGTTACAACGGATCTTATTTTACCCGGTGTATTACGAACCTGAAGTGGCCGATTTTCAAATCACACTGTTTAACATTGTTTATCCCGTGAAGTTTGCCACCTTAAAGCATGGTCAAATTCTGGGTACGCTTGCCAATGCCGGCGTCGAGCGTGATGTCTTTGGTGACATCGTGACTGACGGAACGACATGGCAGTTTGTGTGCGAAACCGAGATGGCCAGCTATTTCGAGGAGCAAATCGACCGTTTTGGTAAGACGAAAGTCCACTTAACAGCGGTACCATTGTCGGCGGTGATTACACCGGAAGACGACTGGGAGGCAGTTACTACGACGGTTAGTTCATTACGTGCGGATAGTATCATTAAGGCGGCGTTCAACTTGTCGCGGCATCACGCCAAGGAATTGATCGAAGGTGCTAAGGTTCGGCTGAATTGGGCTGACTTACCGAAAGCTGATTACGAGTTAGCATTGTTAGATATGCTGAGTGTGAACCATTACGGTCGTGTCCGACTTGCCGAAATTAGCGGTGAGACCAAAAAAGCGCGGCTGCGAATAACATTAAATATTATTCATAGTAAATAGATATTGGAGGAATTCTAATGGTGTTAAGTCCTGATGACATTCATAACAAAGAGTTTTCAACGAAACTGCGTGGTTACAATATTGATGAGGTTAATGATTTTCTAGAACAAATTATCAAAGATTATCAAATTACCTTGAAGCAAAATAAAGACCTCCAAGAACGGTTGGACTCGAGTGAAGGTAAGTTGAAGTATTTCAATGAATTGAAAGATTCCTTGAATCAATCTATCTTGGTGGCTCAAGAAGCTGCTGATAAAGTGAAGACGAACTCTAAGAAGGAAGCCGACATTATCACCCGCGAAGCTCAGAAACAAGCGTCTGACATTGTGAGTGAAGCAACCGACAAGTCAAACCAAATGATTGACGAAGCTTCTCAAAAGGCCAAACGATTATCCGTTGAAACTGATGATTTGAAGAAACAAACGCGGGTCTTCCGGCAACGCTTGCAAGTGATGTTAGAATCGCAGTTAGAAGTGGTTAAGAGCAAGGATTGGGATCAACTACTTAGCGAAACGAATACGGCTGATTATGCTGAAATTCAACACGTTTTAAAGGAAGATAACCTTGACAACTCGGGGGATGCGAGCGTAAACTCAGAAGCAACCGTTGAAATTACGGAAGCAACGAGTGGTGAGACCCCCGTTGCGGACGGTGGCGATCAAGTCCAACAACAGACGGTGGTTATTTTCCCTGATGATGACAGCACTAATAATTAATTAGGCGATCGTCAGGCACAATTGAAGCGAATTGAATGTATTGAGGAGAACAGCAAACAATTAACTAATACGCCCAGAGAGCTGCCGGCAATGGAAAGGCAGTCGTCCCTTAGTTAGTTGCAGATCATCTCCGAATGCTATCCTGAATTGAGTAAGGGTGGCCGGTCCATGGACGTTAACCATGCTAAGAGAGAATTTAAACAATTCTAAAATTGGGTGGTACCACGATAACTTCGTCCCTGGGTGGACGAAGTTTTTTTGTGTCTAAAAATCCAATGGTGATTGTTTGATAAAAATTTTAAGGAGTGAGAATATGCGCGTTAAAGAAACGTTAAACCTCGGTAAGACCAAGTTTAAAATGCGTGGAAACTTACCGGTCAAAGAAGTTGAACGGCAAAATGTGTGGGCTGAAAATAAAGTCTACGAACAACGGCAAAAATTGAATGAAGGTAAGCCAAGCTTTATCTTACACGATGGCCCACCATACGCGAATGGTGATATCCATATGGGGCACGCCTTAAATAAGATCACGAAGGATTTCATCGTTCGCTATAAGTCGATGAATGGGTTTCGGGCACCTTACGTTCCTGGTTGGGATACCCATGGGCTACCAATCGAACAGAAGTTAAAGCAAGCCGGTTATGACCGCAAGAAGATGACGGACAATGAATTCCGAGAACTTTGTCGGAAATACGCGTTGGAACAAGTTGATCGTCAACGTGATGAGTTTAAGCGTTTAGGCGTTGCTGGTGAATGGGACAACCCATACTTAACGTTAAAGCCAGAATTTGAAGCGGCTCAAGTGCGGGTCTTTGGTGCGTTTGCTAAACGTCACTTGATCTACCGGGGCCAAAAGCCTGTCTTCTGGTCATGGTCTTCTGAATCGGCTTTGGCAGAAGCTGAAGTGGAATATCATGATGTGACATCGCCATCCGCCTTCTACGGTGAACATGTCATTGATGGTAAGGGTGTCTTAGATGATGATACCTATATGGTTGTTTGGACAACAACTCCTTGGACGATTCCAGCTTCAGAAGGAATCACAATCGATGCAAGTTTTGATTACGTCGTTGTGCAACCGGCTGGTGAAAATCGTAAGTTTGTGCTCGCGGCTGAATTGTTGGACGAAAATGCCGAACGATTTGGTTGGGAAGATGTTCAAGTGCTTAAAACGGTCAAGGGTGCGGAACTCGAAAACATTTTGTGCGAACATCCTTTTGACAATAGTCGGCATTTAGTAACGATGTTAGGTGATTTTGTCACACTTGATTCTGGGACTGGGCTAGTGCATACTGCGCCTGGTTATGGGGAAGATGACTACCGGATCGGTAAGCAATACGACCTGCCAATCTTTGCTCCCGTAGATGACAAAGGGTTCTTAACGGCTGAAGCTGGTGATGATTTTGCGGGGGTCTTCTACGATGACGCTAACAAGATCGCACTGGACAAGTTGAAGGCCGCTGGGTTATTACTGAAATATATGCCATACGAACACAGCTATCCATTTGACTGGCGGACTAAGAAGCCGATTATCTTCCGGGCAACGCCACAGTGGTTTGCTTCCGTTGGTGATATGCGTGATGAAATCCTTAAGTCGATGGATGACGTTGAATTCTTCCCAGAGTGGGGTAAAAAGCGTCTTTACAACATGATTCGTGATCGTGGTGACTGGGTCATTTCACGGCAACGAGTTTGGGGTGTACCTCTTCCAATCTTCTATGCTGAAGATGGCACTGCCATCATGGACGAAGTGACGATTAACCACGTAGCTGATTTATTTGGCAAGTATGGTTCGAATGTTTGGTTCGAACGCGACGCAAAGGACCTATTGCCAGATGGTTATACCAATGAACATTCACCAAACGGTACCTTTACTAAGGAAACCGATATTATGGATGTTTGGTTCGACTCTGGTTCATCACACCAAGGTGTCCTGGCAGAGCGCTCATACCTCGACTATCCAGCCGACTTATACCTTGAAGGTTCTGACCAATATCGTGGTTGGTTCAACTCAAGCTTGATTACGAGTGTGGCTGTTTCTGGACATGCCCCATACAAGCAAGTCTTGTCACAAGGTTTCACGTTGGATAATCAAGGTCGTAAGATGAGTAAGTCACTGGGCAACACGATTGCGCCAGCTGATGTTATTAAGCAGATGGGTGCTGAAATCGTTCGGATGTGGGTCGCTTCAGTGGATACCAGTTCCGACGTTCGGGTCTCAATGGAAAGCTTTAAGCAAGTGGCCGATTCCTACAAGAAGTTCCGGAATACGGTACGCTTCATGTTAGGCAACACCGCAGACTTTGATCCGAAGGCCAACCGCGTGGCTTATGAAGATTTAGCAAGTGTGGACCAGTACATGGAAACACGGTTGAACGAATTCGTAGCTGAGACGAAGGACCATTACGATCATTATGATTTCTTGGATATCTACAAGAAGTTGATCAACTTCTTGACGGTTGATTTATCAAACTTCTATCTCGATATTGCCAAGGATATTATGTACATTGATGCCGAGGATAGCCATTCACGGCGGTCGATGCAAACGGTCTTCTACGATGTTTTGGTTGCCTTGACGAAGCTCTTCACACCAATGCTGCCACACACGACTGAAGAAATTTGGCCATTTTTGAAGGAACCAGAAGAATTTGCGCAATTAGCTGAGATGCCAGCTGTTCAAAATTATGCGAACAGCGACGAGTTGATGGCTCAATGGACGCGGTTCATGGATCTTCGGAGTAACGTCTTAAAGGCGTTGGAAGAAGCCCGGGATGCTAAGTTGATTGGTAAATCCTTGGAAGCACACTTGGATTTGTATGTTGATGATGATACGCAAGCCTTCTTAGATCATCTGAACACCAATGTTCGGCAGATGTTGATGGTTTCAGCATTAGATCTACACGCGTTAAGTGACGCGCCTGAAGACGCAGAAACATTTGGTGACACGTTAGCCATCAAGGCTGGCCATGCTGACGGTGACGTTTGTGATCGTTGCCGAATGGTTAAGACCGATGTTGGCAGTGACGAGGCTTATCCGATGTTATGTGCACGGTGCGCCGCAATCGTTCGTGAAAACTACCCTGAATCAGTAACAACTGGTTTGGAAGTTTAATCTGAATTAAATTTAGCGTGAGTCTTGATAACTTATGAAAAGTGCCACTAATCAGTCGAACGGGACTGATTAGTGGCACTTTTTTATTAGATTTTTTGGGAATGCGGTTACCAGATGGCGGATGATTGAACATGTTTGGTTTTAAATTAAATGTTGCATGTGAATGATTGGAAGCGAATTTGACTGTCTCAATCTGACCACTTGCCACGTGAATGAGACCACTTGCCTTTAAAAGTGAGACACGATGGTCATATGCGGGTATGCTGACGGTATTCTAAGTGGGAGATGGTAACCATGTTATTAACAACGCATCATTTAACCAAAACTTATCGGCAACGCGTCGCTGTCAATGATATTAACTTACAAGTGACGACGGGGAGCTTGACTGCTATCATAGGCCCAAACGGCGCTGGTAAGAGTACGTTGATCAAAATGCTGATTGGTCAGTTGGTACCAAGCGCTGGTACGATTGAGTTACAGACGACTAAACAAGTTGGGGTCGTTTTTCAAAACAGTGTTTTGGATTCAGAACTAACGGTTGTTGAAAATTTACAGTTGCGTGCCCATCAGTATCACTATTTACCAAAGCACCGAGTTGAACAGCTCGGAGCACAATTGGGATTGACACGCTTTTTGCATCAGCGTTATGGGACACTTTCTGGTGGTCAAAAGCGGCGGGTTGATATTGCCCGGGCATTGCTCAATCAGCCGGAAATCTTGTTTTTAGATGAACCGACGACGGCCTTGGATATTCAAACTAGGACGGCAATTTGGCACTTGTTGCATCAGTTGCAACAGCAAGAACACTTGACGATTATTTTGACGACTCATTACTTGGATGAAGCGGATACAGCCGATAATGTTTACGTGATTGCGTCAGGACAGGTAATTGCTAATGGGACGGCGACCAGTATTAAGCAGCAATATGCTCAACAACGGCTTGTGTTGACAGCGGCGCCAACATGTGTGTCCGCAGTATTGAAGCGACTACCACCAATGAAAGTGGACGTGGCAGGCAATCAAGTGAGTTGCGTTGTACCTAATATGACGATAGCCTTACAGGTCTTGGATACTTGTCGTATGTTATTAACAAATTTTGAATTTCATCCGGGAACTATGAATGAGGCATTCATGACCTTAACAGGAAAGGAGCTGGTTTAAATGTTGGCATTGATTAAGCGTAACTATCTGTTATACTTTCGCAATCGGAGCGGGGTGTTATTGTCACTATTGAGTGCTGCAATCTCATTTATCTTATACTTGGTTTTTCTCAAACAAGGTATGCACCGCGACTGGGCACAACTGCCCCAAGCCAACCAATTATTGGACAACTGGCTAATTAGTGGGACGTTAGCACTCACGGGAATCACAACGACACTAGCTGGTTTGAATCAACTGGTTTGGGATCGGGAACGACAGATTCAGACGGACTTATTGTTAACTGATGCCGGGCCGCTTCAGTTACAGGTGAGTTATTTAGTTAGCGCGACCATCGTTGGAATCGTGATGCAGCTCTTGATGTTCTTCGGCATGTGGGGGTATTTTAATGCAGCGGATGGCTTAACCATCTCCGGCTCAGAATTGTTGGCCGTCTTTGGTTTGATTGTCGTTAGCGCCGCCTTTGCGACCCTGGTCAATGCGGTTATTTTGAAGCGGGTCCGAGCAGTTGATAATCTTGGTAAAATAGCAACGATTCTCGGCACTGCGGCTGGCTTTTTAGTTGGAATCTATATTCCGGTTGGGTCGTTACCGTCATTTGCTCAGACTTTAGTCAAACTGACACCAGGAAGTTACGTGGCGTCGCTATATCGGCAAGCATTAATGTCCGACACGCTCAACCATGTTTTCAATCATCAAATGACGGCACAAGCCCATTTTGAACGATTGATGGGTGTCCGACTGAACTGGTCAGGATTATTGACGACCTCCCAAACATATCAGATAATGGGATATATCTTTTTAGGCTGCTTGTTAGCAGTGTTGATAGCACCGTATCGACAGCGACGTCGCATACAACGACTAAATTAAAATGGGGTGGTCAAGGTGGTCCAAAGTCAGTTTATACAGGATGAACAGGTAGCGGCAACACAGCCGGAGGTGTTAGTTAAGGCACCGGTACTGAATCAGCCAGTTCGAGTGCTGATGACGTACATTGACCAATTTGAAACAGGGCAACCGGCGATCTTACCGGTGAAAACGACCGAGCAATTGATGATGGTAAAAATCATCGATATTATTCTGGCGGATGTCCAACATGGTCAGCTGATGATTTACACACAGACAGGCATCGTGACCAGTAAGGAGCCACTGATCCATTTTCGGCAACGACTGGCAAACTCTGACTTTGTTCAAGTTTCGAAACATGCTGTTCTGAATCTTAACCATCTAATAACCTTGAGTGATAGCTTTTCGGGTAATATGACGGCAAGATTGACTAATCAGGTTAAAACTGAGGTGAGCCGGAAGTATGTAAAGTCACTGATGACTAGTTTAGGGGTTTAGGAGGATAGCGATGAAGGTTTTCTTACGGCGAATAATGAGTGGGTGTGGTTATGGTGCGGTTGCCTACCTTGTTCTGCTTGCATTGGGAGTTCAGGCGACGCGTCCCACGCCAATGAATATCGTGAGTGTATTGGTGATGAGTTCGTTGATTGGGTTGCTGACCTTAATATTTGACGTTGAACAACTATCAGAATTAGGAGCGTTATTGTTGCATGTTGGTGGTACGTTAGTTCTTGTCATTGGTATGTTAGGTTTTAATCACTGGCACGTGACGATTGTTTTCTGGGGTTTGTTCACAGGTGTCTACCTAGTACTCTGGGGTACGGTCCGCTTCAATCAATATTTGAAGGTTACCAAGATTAACCAAGCGTTGGCTAAACGGCAACCCACGACAGCGACCCGGCCGCACTCATAGTGTTAAACAGGAGTGCACGTGCTGATCGATGACAGCGTCAGTGATTTATTGAACAATTCAAGTGCTGGACCTGGTCACTCGAATGGTTATTATGAGAAATGGTCCTTTGCAATTGAATTTTCATAAAAAAGTCAGTATGATAATGAAGTAGTTTAAATTAAGGTCGATTTTATATAGATAGGATGTTGATGGCTGTGAAAATGATCAAGGTACACGGTTCTGGTAACGATTTTTATTTATTGGATCAAACACAATTTCAAGCACCGTTATCGGATGCGGATTTGAAGCAATTGGCAATTAACATTTGTAAACGTGACGGCGCAGGTTTGTACGATGGCGCTGATGGCGTGTTGGTTGTTGATAAATCAGAACATCCACAAGTACTTGGTCGGATGCGGGTCATTAATGCGGACGGGACGGAAGCTAGCATGTGCGGTAATGGGCTACGGACCGTTGCTCGTTATTTGGGCACGCAAAATAGTCAGGAAGACTTCCGGGTTCAGACGATGTATGCGGACTTAAAGGTGCAGGCCGTTGCTGATTTTGCGGCCCACGTCCCAGCTTACAGTGTTGAAATTTCACCCGTAACTTTCGACGCGCAGACACTTGGCATGCATGCGAATAACGATGCGACGACAATTATTAATGAAAAGATTCCAGCGCTGTCTGCTGACTTGAAATTCTCAGCTGTGGCGGTGCCTAATCCGCATTTGATTGCGTTCGTTGACCATGATACGTTGGTTGGCCCCGAATTAGGACGTATCGGTGAATGGATGAATGATGGTAAAAACCAAATTTTCCCTGATGGCGTCAACGTTAGTTTTGTGGAAGTCTTAGGACCAAATTCAATTTTTGTACGCACGTTTGAACGCGGGGTTGGTTTTACCAATGCTTGTGGGACTGCGATGTCGGCTTCCTCATTGATGTACGTGTTATTACACCAAGAAAGTACCGATTTTAATCAAGAAATCCACGTCACCAATCCTGGTGGGATGGTCAAAACCGTTGTTCACCAAGGTGCCGATGAAGAATACTGGATGGAATTGATCGGTAACGCGACGTTCGTCCGGATCGTGACTTTGCCATTAGAAGATGCGCTTCAGGGCGACTACAGCCCAGCTACCGCAACGGAAACTGGTGAGCAGGTTGCTTATGAAGATTTCGTCGCTAACCTTGCAAAGGCCTAATGGCGATTAGTGTCAATTGGTCCGCTTGATTTTAAGAATTGGAAAAATGGGTTAAGGAGCCAAATTGGTCGCTCGTTAGCCCATTTTTTGCGGGTTCGTTAAAATTACCGAAATCGCCCAGTTGAAAATTGCAATCGAGCTAAAAAATCGGTATCCTTATTGAGAGAGCAGACACTGAAAGGGGTTCTTGATCAATGACATTTGAGGAACGGGTTCAGAGTCGTCAGTTGGTTTATCAAGGCGGGTTGGTACAGGTCGAACGACAAGAAGTCACTTTACCAGATCAAACGACGGCAACACGTGAAATTGTGCGACACCAGCCGGCCGTCGCGATGCTGATGATTACCGCGCAACATAAAATGATTGTTGAACAACAGTGGCGCGCTGCAACCGGTGGGCTGACCGTCGAGATTCCGGCTGGTAAGGTCGAATCCGGTGAGACCATGGACCAGGCGGCCGTCCGCGAATTAAATGAGGAAACCCGATTGACAGCTCAGCACTTAGAAGCAGTCGCCCAATTCTACACGTCACCCGGGTTTACGGACGAACTAATGAAGTTGTACGTTGCTACCGGTCTGAGTGCGGTTGCAACGGCATTCCCACAAGACCCTGACGAACAAATTAGGCTCATCAAGCTGGACCTCGCGACGGCTGTCAGTCAAGTTCAGACTGGTCAGATTCAGGATGCCAAAACCGTAATGGCGATTTGGTACTGGCAAAGTCACCCTGAGTTAGGAGTTGAAGCATAGTGGCAGATGATGATCGACTCACCAGACAGCAATATCGACAACAACGTAGCCAGCCAACTGGTCACGATACTCAGGAACAAGAATCACCAACGGCCGAACCCAGTGCATCCCGACAAGCGTATGCTGCTGAGAACAACCGGGCTGTTGAAGAAGCCAAGACGAAACGGCTAGCCCGCAAATTGAATTGGGCGATTGCTGGACTAGTCGTTGGGATTATTATTGTCTTTTTAATTTTATTTTTAACACCATAGAAAGTAGGCGCTAGGCTCACATGAAATTTGGAATTATTTGTGCGATGGAAGAAGAACTTAAAACGTTACGGGATGCTTTACAAGACGAAAAGATCGTTAATATTAAGGATATTACGTTCTATGATGGGACAATTGATCAGCAGGAAGTTGTCTTAGTGCAATCAGGCATTGGTAAAGTGCAAGCTGGTATGACTACGGCTTTAATGATTACTAACTTTGATGTGGACGTTGTCATCAACTCTGGTTCTGCAGGTGGGATTGGCGCTGGTTTGCATGTCGGTGACGTTGTCGTAGCTAAGGCAACTGCTTATCACGATGTTGATGCGACGGCCTTTGACTACGAATATGGCCAATTACCACAACAGCCACTATACTACGAAACGGATGCCAATTGGGTAAAGCAAATCATGGCGGCGGCCAAGGCAACCGGTTTGAATGCCAAGACTGGACTGATTGTTTCCGGTGACCAATTTATCGCAGGTAAGGCGGCTACCGATAAGATTTTAGCACACTTTCCAGAAGCACTATCTAGTGAAATGGAGGGCGCCGCAATTGGTCAAGCTTGTCACCAGTTCCAGACGCCATATGTGGTGATTCGCGCGATGTCCGATGTCGGTGATGAAAATGCCGGTGTTAGTTTTGACGAATTTATCCTGGAAGCGGGTAAGCAGTCCGCAGCGATGTTACTTGCATTATTTGCGGCGCAAAATTAGTCAGATGTATCGCAGCGATGCTAATAACTAAGAATTATTTAGAAGGAAGTATGATGTAATGAAGCAAGTGTACCTAGACAATGCGGCAACGACCCCAATGGCAGCGTCCGTTATTCAGACGATGACGGATCAAATGACGAATACGTTTGGCAATGCTTCAAGCACCCACGCATTCGGTCGGGCCGCCCGTGAAGTTTTAGACGATAGTCGGCACGTGATTGCCCAAAGCATTAACGCAGCTGACGATGACATTATCTTTACCAGTGGTGGTACAGAAAGTGATAATACGGCGGTGATGCAGACCGCGTGGACGCGCCAACATTTAGGCAAGCATATTATTACGACGGCAATCGAACATCAAGCAATTCTTAAATCGACTGCTTTTTTGGCAGAACATGGGTTTGAGATTACTTATTTACCCGTGAATGAACAGGGACAAATTAGTCTGGATGATTTGAAGGCGGCACTACGTCCTGATACGATTCTCGTCTCAATCATGACCGGGAATAATGAAGTTGGTTCACAGATGCCAATCCATGAAATTGGTGAATTGTTAAAGGATCACCAGGCATGGTTCCATACGGATGCAGTGCAGGCCTACGGGTTGTTGGATATTGATGTGCAACGGGATCATATTGACATGTTGTCCACCTCAGCACATAAAATCAATGGGCCTAAATTCTTGGGCTTCTTGTATAGACGCAAAGGCATTAACTTTCCTAGCTTTGTCAAGGGTGGCGAACAGGAAGATAAGCGCCGTGCCGGTACTGAAAATATCCCGGCAATCGCGGGCTTTGCCACGGCCGTGCAAGAACTGACGACCGCTGAGAAAGCCCACCGGCAGGCTAAGTATCGTGAGTTCAAGCAATACATCGTTGACCAGTTAACGGCTAACGGAGTTGATTTTGAAGTCAACGGGTCCCTCGGTGAGCATAACTTGCAACACGTTTTGAACTTATGGATCAAAGGGGTATCGACCTATACAATGCAAACTAACCTGGACTTAGGTGGTGTCGCAGTTTCTGGGGGCTCCGCATGTACGGCGGGGAGCCTAGAACCATCACACGTTTTAATTGCAATGTATGGTGAAGACTCTCCCCGGATCAGCGAGTCGATTCGGTTGAGCTTTGGTCGCTATACTACTAAGGCTGATCTGGATCAGTTTGTAACGGTGCTGACGAAGACGACGCAGCGCTTATTAAAAAAGCAGGGGGCGTGACGATGGCATACACAACAACGGTTAAACTAGATGGGGATACTAAGACGTATACGCTGAGTCCAACGGTCAAGAAATACACGTTGATGGATTTGGGTTTTGTGAAGGGTCGCTCGGGCGCGTTTAGTTTTGAACGTTCCTTGGATCCCACTTCACCCTATCAAGCGGCTTTCAAGCTGAAGATGACAGTCAATGCGGATTTGACTGGGTTTAAGATGACGACGGTAACGGGCAATGGTGTCCAACGGGCAAATATTTTCAAAAATGACGCCCATCCGGAAGCTGTTGAACAATTACGGTATATTTTAGCTAACTTTATTGAACGGGATGTCCTCACGACGGACTAATCAGGGAACGCCTGGCTTGCAGCCGGCGTTTTCTTTGTTATAATGGAACTTACTGGACTTGTACGACCTTCAAATCGTGGATTCTCCAGAATCTTTTGGAAATGATGGTGAAAAGTATGACTGATCACAGTAACACGCGTGTCGTTGTCGGCATGAGTGGTGGTGTTGATTCATCCGTAGTGGCGTTGCTCTTGAAGCAGCAAGGTTATGACGTGGTGGGCGTGTTTATGAAGAATTGGGACGATACGGACGAAAATGGTGTCTGTACCGCGACCGAAGATTATAAAGATGTTGCCAAAGTGGCAGATAAAATTGGGATTCCTTATTACTCGATTAACTTCGAGAAGGAATATTGGGACCGGGTCTTCACGTACTTCTTAGACGAATACAAGAAGGGACGCACACCGAACCCCGATGTTATCTGCAACAAAGAAATTAAGTTTAAGGCGTTTTTAGATTACGCGATGGATTTAGGGGCGGATTACATTGCCACTGGTCATTACGCGCGGTTACAACATGATGAAGATGGCACGATGCACCTTTTGCGTGGTGTTGACAGCAACAAGGACCAAACTTATTTCTTAAGTCAGCTGGATTCGAAGACCTTACAAAAGGTGATGTTCCCACTTGGCGAAATGGTGAAGCCTGACGTTCGTAAGCTTGCTTTAAACGCGGGCTTGGCAACAGCTAAGAAGAAGGACTCCGTTGGGATCTGCTTCATTGGCGAAAAGAACTTCAAGGAATTCCTAGGCCATTACTTACCAGCAACACCAGGTAAGATGATGACTTTCGATGGTCAAGTAAAGGGTGAGCACGCCGGGCTGATGTATTACACGATTGGCCAGCGCCGCGGACTTGGTATCGGTGGTGATGGTGAGGATAACGAGCCATGGTTTGTGGTCGGTAAAGATCTGAAGAAAAATATTCTGTATGTTGGCAAGGGCTACCATAATCCGCACCTGTACGCAACCCACTTAAAGGCGTCCGACTTACACTTTGTGACTGATGAAGACTTAGGTAATGACTTCCACGTGACGGCAAAGTTCCGTTACCGGCAAAAAGATTCTGGTGTGACGGTGCATTTTAATGATGACCACACGGAAGTTACCGTGACTTTTGATGATCCAGTTCGGGCGATTACTCCTGGACAGGCCGTTGTCTTCTACAACGGTGAGGAATGCTTAGGTTCCGGTATGATTGACGCTGCTTATAATGATGAGCGCGTCTTACAGTATGTTTAGTTCGTAATTGGTTTACCGCTGATCAAGCTGAGCTTGATTAGCGGTTTTTTTGTATGTATTGGGTCGGCCGTGGCCGGCGTACGTCAAAGCTTAGGTCGGACTTGCTTTTCTTGGCTAGGTTGATTAAGCTAAATGGAGTATGATCAATCGGACTGATTGGTTATAATCGATAAGCTGTTGTGGGATGGAATGATTATGAGACAATTAGCACATTTTAAATTTTTTGATACGCTATCTAAGAAAATGGTAGCCGGTTTTATTATCTTAATTCTGATTGGGACAGTCTTACTGAGCCTCCCATGGGCGACGCCAGCAAACGTGCACACGTCGTTGATCGATGTGTTGTTTACGTCGGCATCAGCGACATGTATTACTGGGCTGACCGTCGTCAATACTGCTGCGCACTGGACAACGTTTGGTCAATTGGTGATTCTGGTACTTTCGGAGGTCGGTGCGCTGGGCTACATGACCTTTGCGGTACTCCTCTTTAATATTATGCGTCGTCAGATCGGTCTCTCTACGCAGTTGATGGTCAAGGCCTCCCTGAATTTGGAACGATTGAGTGATACTAAAAGCGTTATGAAGTATGTCGTGGGTTTGTCACTGCTCTTTCAGCTAGGCGGTCTTGGGTTGCTCGCAATTGATTTTGTACCTCGATTTGGTTGGCGTCACGGATTGTATGTGTCACTATACCATGCGGTTATGTCATTTTGTAATGCCGGTTTTGATGTGTTTGGCGATAGTCTGCAAGGCTTTCGTAATGATCCATACGTCTTGACGGTCACGATGATCCTAATTATTGCGGGTGGCCTTGGATTTTTAGTTTGGCGTGACGTGCTGCTGTACCATACGCGTAAGCGACTGACTTTAAATTCCAAACTGACCTTACTCACAACTTTCAGTTTATTTGTCATCGGTTTTGTCTTGTTGTTGATCACTGAACGTGACTTGGAACTGTTGCCAACCGGAATGTCGTGGGTCAACCGAACGATCAATACGCTGTTTTTAAGTGTTACCCCCCGGACAGCGGGTTTAATCACAATGCCTACTCAAGGATTGCAAGCGGGGAGTTTATTGGTCATTATGATTCTGATGTTCGTTGGTGGGACGCCTGGATCGACTGCGGGTGGGATCAAGACGACAACGTTTGGCGTTTTGATGTTCCAAAGTATTGCCCAGCTACGTGGTCGCCGTGATGTTGAGTTTAGTCATCGTCGTTTTAGTCAGGAGAATATCAATCGGGCGCTAATGCTGATTTTCTTGGCTAGTATTGTGCTGACAGTGGCAACACTGATCTTAACGCAGACTGAAAAAATTCCGAAGGGCTTCGGGTTGGAATACGTTTTGTTTGAAGTGTTATCAGCATTTGGAACCGTCGGACTCAGTTTGGGATTGACGCCCAATCTGACTTTGATTGGGAAGATTGTAATCATGATGCTAATGTTTATTGGCCGGGTGGGGATCTTCACGTCACTCTACGCGCTTTCCAGACGTCAAGCTAGGGTGAACTTGATCCGTTATCCGGCAGAAAATATTTTGATTGGTTAGGTGGGCAACATGCGAAAAAGTTTTGCTGTATTTGGTCTAGGACGGTTTGGTGAGAGTGTTGTTCGGGCGCTTGCCGCAGCTCATCAGGATGTTTTGGCCGTTGATATTAACGAAGAACCAGTTAACGAGCTAATGGACGTGGCGACACAGACAATGATTGCTGATACCCGTGACGAGCAGGTGTTGCGTGATTTGAACGTCGATACGTTTGATTATGTGATTATTGGGATTGGCAATAATATGGAAGCCAGTATTCTGACGACGATGTTGAGCAAGGAGCAGGGGGCGAAAAAGGTCATCGCCAAGGCCGAAACTAGCGACCAGGGGCGGGTCCTTGAACGGGTCGGCGCTGACCAAGTCGTATTTCCGGAACGTGATATGGGTCAGGGCATTGCCCACCGCATCCTTTCCAACCATATTTTAAACTTTATTGACTTAAGTGATGAGTATACGTTGGCCGCAATCGAGATTACGGATCCGAACTTTGTTAATCAGAATCTGATCGATTTAAAGATCCGGCAACGTTTTGGTCTGACGGTAATTGCAATCAAACACGAGAAACACATTGATGTCTCGCCCAAGCCGACGGATATGATGGCCCTCCATGATGTGATTACTGTGGTTGGTCCAGTTAAGGGCGTTATTGCGTTAGATGAAGCGTTAAAAAAATAAATGAATTAATGATGTAAAAACATCAAGGACAACGGGCCTTGATGTTTTTTTGGTTACAAGGGTGACTGGGTATCCACGTTGTGGCCGGTTATCACCAGGCGTTTAATTAATATGGAAAGTTAATGAATCAAAACATAACCCACAGTTTCGATTGGTATACATGATAAACTATGGTTGGCGTCAGGGGAAGAGGACGGTGAAAGCGGAATCATAAAGTGATTAGTAAACTAATATGGTAGCAGGCGACTGGAAAAGCAGTCGATTGAGAAGGAGGAAGCAACATGCGAACTTTTAAATTAATGACCGGGTTGAGTGGTGGCGCAACTTTACTATCACTTGCGCTAATGCCCCTAGCGGCGTTAGCGGCCGGACCCGGAACAGCAAGCAACAATTTGACGACAGTTTCGTCTGGTTATGTTGCGGATAGCACGGGTAATGCGGAAGCGTTATCGAATGCACAATTTACGGTTATGCCCGGTGAATTAACGTTGGATGCTGTGCCAAATATCGCGTTAAGTTCGACCAACGTTAAGAATATTGCATCTGCTGCCACAACGTTAAATGCAACAAGTAGCAATACGTCGGGAGGCAGTGGCTATGATGGCAATGGTAGTGGCAATTTAAACGTTAGCGACTTTCGGGGAAATCATGCTGGCTGGACGTTGACAGTTGGGATGGGACCGTTTAGTTCGGGAGCGGCTAAAGTTGACTCGGCCACATTGAATTTGAATATGACCAAGGGTAACGCTGACAATGCTAATACTGCCGCGCCGACCGCATTGAGTTTGAATCAGAGCGAAGTGACAAACGGATGGGTCGCGAGCCCACAAACGTTATGGAATGCTGCTGCAGATAGTGGTGAAGGTTCAAATACAGCGACGACTGCCACGAGCAGTTCATTGCAAGTCGGTAAGCAGTCCAATATTTCTGCTGGAACTTACACAGCAACGCTTTACTGGACGCTTCAAAATGCACCAGCAGCTGCTGCAGCAACACCAAAAGCAGCTTCATAGGTTCAGCTGATCATCGCGCGTCGTTATTCAATGATTAAGTGAAGTGGGGGTGTTTAGAATGCGATGGAAACAAATCGGTCAGTGGTGGTTATTAGTGTTGGCATTGCTACTAGGCGGGCTTTTAGGGTCATTACCTGGTCAAGCGGCATCTAACACACCCGCATCGGGTTTTATTCTGACACCCCTACTGCCCAAGGATCAACTAGATAAGCAGGCGGGTTACTTTAATATGAAGGTCACGCCGGGAACGACGTCAACGTTCAGAGTCTCCGTCAGCAATCCTGGTAAATCAGCAATTACGTTGCAGGTAACACCGGTCAACGCAACGACCTCAGATGCAGGCAGCGTCGCGTACGTGCCGTCTAAGCGGCATGACCCATCTGCCACGACGACGTTTACTGACATGACGTCAAGTGGCGTCGTAGTTAAGTTAGCGGCTCATCAAGCGAAAACGGTGGCTTTTAAGACCACGATTCCCAAGTCTGGGTTCCAAGGGGAGGTGTTAGGTGGCCTCTTTGTCACCAATCCAACCGCCAATGCGGCCCGGCCAACGACGAGTCAAGGTTTTATGTTGAAGAATCGCTATGCAGAGGTTACAGCGGTGGCGCTTTGGTGTCAGCCGCAAGTGACGATTCCAGTTAAGTTAGTCCTCGATGAAGTCAAAGTGACGCCCACCAATGGGCAACCAGTACTCTTTGCCAAACTCCGTAATCTGACGCCGACACTTTTTGGACAACTCAAAATTCAAGCACGCGTTATTCAACGCACGACGGGAAAAACCGTTGCCACGCAGCAACTTAAATCAGGATCAATGGCACCGAATAGCTGGTTTAACTATCAAGTCGCGTTGGGCACGCAAAACTTAGCCGCAGGGAAGTACCGACTAAAATTGCATCTAACGAGCGGCCAGCGTGTCTGGGATTTCACCCGTGACTTTACCTTGACTGCAGAACGGGCGCAACAACATAATCATCATCTGGTTGGACCGCGTCAGGTCAACTGGTGGCTGTGGGGTGCAGTGGCACTAGTCATTCTCTTAGCACTTCTAATGGCGGCGTACTGGTTTGGCCAGCGGCGTTCGCGTAAGGAGTGAGGAACGATGAGAAAGTTGATCAAGGCTTGTGGCCTAATGGTGATAAGTATGCTGGTTGGTTTAGGTATCGTCACGAGTGCCTTAGCAGCCAAAACGGCGCCCCAATCGCCAAGCAGTCCACCGAGTTCCGTCTTAGGTTTGAATCTATCGGGCGGTTTTTCACAACAGCCAATCGATTCAAATGTGATTGGTGGCAACTCAGTAACGCTGTCGGTTCGGGCCCAGCGCAGTGCGCTTGAGGCGGCGACAAGTCTGTTGAGTGGTCGCAAGTACGTTTGGTGGGAATCGACGGATGAGGGGCAAACCTATCAGAAGATTGGCACTAATAGTCGAACCTATACTTTCAATGCGCCGCAAGTGACCAAAACAACGCATCTTTATTTTCAGGTCCAGTATGATTTCTCTGGTGTTGGGGCGTTTCCTGATTATTGGTCCAAAATCGCGAAAGTGACGGTCACGCCAGCCCGGGTGGTAACGACTGGCATCAAAGTGACGAGTGATGACGCGTGGCTCAATAATGCACAAACGACCATGGTACATGCAGCACTGACGCCAGAGGAAGCAACGGATCCAATTACTTGGAAGAGTAGTGACCCGTCACTTGCGGCAGTTGATGAATATGGGAATGTGACCGCAGCGGATGCCGCCACGGATAATTCCGGAAAAGCGGATGATCACGGAACTGTCACGATTACCGGAACCTCTAATGGTCTGAGTGATAGCGTCAAAATTTTGGTTGGAGCGTTACAAGATGTGACGGTCGTAGAAGGGACGCCGGCAACATTTACATTACCAGCATTGCCCGAGGGGGTGACTGTTAGCAATTGGTATCGTGTCAAGAATGGTAAGGCTACAGCCCTCAATGTCACGGATACGAGTTATACGGTCAAGGTACCGACCAATGCGGATGATGATGGAACGGCCTACTATGCGAGTCTAAGCTATCCGGTCAATGGCAAGCCACAGACGGTGACGACCAACGCCGCTTTGCTAACAGTTAAGAGTGGTGGGCGGTTATCATTGAGTGCCGTTCCTAATTTTAATTTTGGAACGTTAAACCTGCAGCGACTTGCACAAGGCACTGACTTGGCGACAGACCCGACGGCCGTAAAAGCTAATGACGGTTATGACGGTAATAATGACTATCGGTTGGCCGTGGTTGATGACCGGACTGTTGGGGCTGACTGGCAGTTAATGGCGAGTCTGAGTCCCTTTACTGCTGGAAATACAACAATCAAGACGGCTCGGTTAATGCTCAAAGACTCGACGGGAGTGCTCAATCAAACGATACCAACGGATGGTTCGACAACCAGCGTTTACCGGCAAACTGGTCATCAGAGTCAAACTTTTGATGTGGCACCTAGTTCATTACAGTTACCAGCAACACCATTGGCAACGCCTGGTGAGTATCAAAGCATTATTACTTGGACCTTGGCGATTGTGCCCGCTGCATAATAATTAGTGGTGGTAAGTAGTGTTTCAAAGCTACTTACCACTTTTTTGTTAAAGCAGGGTAATGCTGGAGTTGAAGTTGGTTCGGCTGATTTAGTTTACATAATTATATTTTTATTAAGTAGATTGGAAAAACGACGATTTACTCTTACGGCTGAGTAGTACGGTGAATAACAGCCATTGGCAGTATGGCGTAGCAGTTGCATACTTAGTGGCTAAAAGATACCATGCCCGGTCAACTGATCGCGTTTATCAAATAATAGCGTGATGATCGTTAAAATTCGTGAACAGATTTTGAAAATCAGTCTGAAAACTGTCATAATATAGAACGTAAGACGTGTTGCGAGCGTGACGAAGTATCACGACCATCCGCCACGTCATTTGAAGTATTAACAGGGTTGGCCTAACGGCGATTGACGATGAGTTGCAATGATACTGCTGAATCATCGCAACCGTTATTCAGTTTGGAGGGGCCATTGCTCGAAAATAAGATCAAATCAAGACACTAGAGTAAGGAAGTAAGCAATTGACAAAACTATTATTTGTTCGCCATGGGAAAACAGAGTGGAATCTTGAGGGGCGCTATCAAGGCTCTCAGGGAGATTCACCATTATTACCGACTAGTTATCAAGAAATTCATGAATTGGCAGCGGCGCTCCAGGATATTCGGTTTAGTCATATCTATGTCAGTCCGTTAAAACGGGCGCGTGATACAGCGATGACACTACGTAATGATTTGACACAATCAGAGTTACCCATAACGGTACTGAGTCGTTTACGGGAGTTCAATCTCGGTAAGATGGAAGGAATGGCCTTCACGGATGTTGAAGCTACGTATCCGGCCGAATTCGACGCGTTTCGAAATCATCCGGATCAGTATGACCCGACAGCGATTCAGGGGGAGAGCTTTCAACAACTGCTGAAGCGGATGACTCCCGCTATTAAGCAAATTGTTCAAGCAAATCCACGTCGCGATGACAATGTTTTGATCGTTAGTCATGGTGCGGCCTTGAATGCCTTGGTCAACTCATTATTGGGAGCGACACTGGCGACGTTACGGCAACGGGGTGGCTTGTCGAATACGTCAACAACAATTTTAGAGACGCGTGACCGTGGTCAACATTTTAAGCTATTAGATTGGAATGACACCTCATACCTATCACGGCGGCCCGATGCAACTGATACGATTTAATATAGAAGGAAGTGGTTCGGATGGCAAAAACATCACGTCCTAGCAAAGCTAAACAGCAAGCACTAGTCCATCAACTCATTGGCAAGATTGATGCACAGCCCGAGGACTACCATGCTTATTATGAACTAGTGGTATTATTAACGGCTGGTCAAGATTTTGAACAGGCAGAGGCGTTAGCAATGAAGGCGTTGGGAAAGTTTGACCACCAACAACCCGCAGCCGACTACCTGCGTTATGCGTTGGGAAATGTCTATTATCAAGCTCAAACTTATGACAAAGCGTTACCATATTATCAACAAATTACGGATGATCAACTAAAACAGGATGCTTATTTAATGAGTGCACAAGCTTTAATGGCCCAACACGATTACCAACATGCCCTAGTCTGGGCCATTACGGCTCAAGAGGCACGTCCACAACAACTTGACGCTAATTTGTTAGTAGCAGACATATTACTTGCATTAGGCAATAATCAGCAAGCATCGGATTACTATCAACGCGCATATAAGATTGATTCGCAATCTGGGCGAGCTGCTTTTAACCTTGGACTGACCGCAATGGTACTGGGGAAACCGTATGCCACCTGGTTTGAACGCGCGCATAAATTGGACAGTCAATATTTTAAAAGTCATCAGCAACAGCTAACGGATATTGAAAAAATGTTAGCCGCACAAGCAGATAATCAAAATCACTAATTTAGGAGGATTTCCGTGACGGACGAACAAGCACATTTATTTTCCGACGATATTGGTCGGGAACCGGTCACACACTTTATCGTCGGTAAAGTCGCTGCCGTTTTTTTTAGCAGTGCCGATAGTTTTTATAAAGTCTTATTAGTCAAAGTAACTGAACAGAACATTGATTGGTCGGAAGATGAGATCGTTGTTACTGGAAATTTTGCGGATATTCAGGAGGAGACAACGTATCGTTTTACCGGTAAAACGGTCACGCATCCCAAATACGGGGTTCAGTTTCAAGCGGATAATTATCAAAATGAAACGCCCACGACACGCGCAGGCTTGATTGCCTATCTATCTGGTAGTGATTTTCCTGGGTTGGGTAAGCGGACTGCTGAGCGAATCGTCGATACTTTGGGCGAAGATGCCATTGATCAAATTTTAGCTGATCCGAAGGTTTTAAAACCAATCGGACTTCGGGCCAGCGTTCAGACGACTTTGATCGACACGCTCACGGTCAATAACGGTTTGGAGCAAACTATCATTGGACTTAATGCGTACGGTTTTGGGAGTCGGTTAGCTGCGGCCATCTATGCACGCTATCAAGGTGACACTTTGGCTAAGATTCAAGAGAACCCGTACTGTTTGGTTGAGGATATCAAAGGCGTCGGGTTCAAAAAAGCGGATCAAATTGCGGCCCAACTTAAAATTGATCCCCAAGCGGATGACCGGTTAAAGGCGGCCCTATTGACTGAGATTAATGAGCTGTGCGTGGAAAACGGTGATACGTATACCACGGCTCAACCGTTGCTGAATCAAACGTTGCAACTACTTGAGAATGCTCGCAATGTTCAAATTGATCCTTCGAAGCTGGCTGATCAGTTGGTCGTCTTGGCGAAGGAAAATAAAATCGTGGGTGACGAGAATCGTATCTACTTGCGCGGCCTCTATGAAGCCGAGTGGCGCGTTGCGGAACATTTACAACGGTTGTTAGCCGCCGATAATGATGAAAAATTGTCTGAACGTGCCGTGGATCATGCTATCGAGCATGTCGGTCGAGCTAGCAACATTACTTATGATGAATCACAAACCGAAGCACTAAAAGCGGCGATTACGGCGCCTGTTTTTCTACTAACTGGGGGACCGGGGACTGGTAAAACGACCATTATCCGTGGCTTAGTCGCGCTCTATGCGGAATTACACGACGTTGCACTAGATATCAATCAGTATAAGGATAAGCCTTTTCCAATTCTGTTGGCGGCACCGACTGGACGGGCAGCCAAGCGGATGGCTGAAACGACTGGGCTCCCAGCTAGTACTATTCATCGGTTGCTTGGGTTGACGGGGCGTGAAGATGGTCCCGAGGAGCCTAGTAAGGAATTAGATGGGGGCCTCCTGATTATTGACGAAATGTCGATGGTTGACACGGTACTGTTTCAGCAGTTACTGACGGCGATTCCAAGTCACATGCAAGTCATTCTTGTTGGCGATAAGGATCAACTGCCATCGGTAGGAGCCGGGCAAGTGTTTCATGATTTATTGAAGTTTAGTGAACTGCCCCAAATTGAGTTAACGACAATCTACCGGCAGGGCAATGATTCCAGTATTATTCCGTTGGCCCACGCCATCAAAGATGGTTATTTACCGGCCGATTTTGCCGTCAACCAACCGGATCGCTCATTTATTGCCTGCAACGCTTATCAAGTCAATCACATTGTTGAACAAGTTGTGGCACGTGCCAAGGCGAAGGGCTTCAGTGCTGAGGAGGTACAAATTCTGGCCCCGATGTATCGCGGCACTGCCGGGATCGATCAGCTGAATACCACGGTTCAGAAAATCTTTAATCCGTTGAAGAGTGCCCGTCAGAAGCATCTAACGTATAACGGTCAAGATTTTCGGGTCGGTGATAAGGTCCTGCACCTCGTTAATTCACCCGAGGATAATGTTTTTAATGGCGACATTGGTAAAATCGTCGGTATCGATCTGGCAAATGATTCTCACAATGAATCGAAGAAAGACCAGATCACGATTGCCTTTGATCAAAATGAAGTGACTTATCAACGCAATGAATGGAATCGATTGACATTAGCGTACAGTATGTCGATCCACAAGTCTCAAGGGAGCCAGTTTAAAATGGTGATTCTGCCACTGGTACCACAATTTGCACGGATGCTACAACGCAATCTACTGTATACTGCCGTGACACGTGCTGAACAAATGCTGATCCTGTTAGGTGATAGTCAATCATTTGAGCGGAGCGTTACCAATGAATCGGTTAATCGCCAAACCACACTGACGAAACGGTTACAACAAGTCTTTTGCGGGGATACCGTATCCGATGAAACGGCCACTATTGCGACTACTGACCAAGCAGAGGCAATGCCAGCCGGCGAAAAAG
>OBZA01000110.1_pt1 | contig 35692 bp, 40 predicted proteins | sample 1476871 | NCBI WGS metagenome assembly OBZA01 (sample SAMEA2580227, study PRJEB22360) | human gut metagenome | biome: human gut; feature: human-associated habitat; material: faeces | place: Denmark | collected 2008/2010
AATGGTCGTTTTAGCGTTTTTAGCACTATTACTTAAGAGATTTTAGACAGCTTCTAAAGAGGCTGCCCTTTAATGGGGCGCTCTGGCCTGCCATTGAGCCGATCTGAATCCAAGTTAAAGTGTGCTGCGGGTCTTTGCGTTGCGAAATCATGTTGGCAATCATCGTGGCCGCAACGTCTCCCCACAGGTAATCCAAAACCACGTCGACGTCGCCAATCTTTTCCAAATTTGCTTTTAAATCGTCGTCATTATCCGTCAATTTAATCGTCGACGAGGCACCGAATCGGCTTAATTTTGCTAATTTTTCGGGATTTCGGCCAACACCAATCACTTCTGATGCCCCGAAACCAATGCTGATGGGAATCGCCAGCTGACCGGAAGCACCAGTCGCGCCCAATACCAAAACACGTTTGCCCCGAACCTTATCTTCTCCCAACCGTTCTTTGATTGCCATAAAAGATGACATTGCCGGATTGGCTGTGGCGGCAACTGTTGCGGGGTCAGCCGCGTTGTCGATTGGAAACAAGGCTCTTCGATTGACAACCGCTTTTTCCGCAAAGGTGCCATAAACGGGATTGCCGCTATTGAAATAAAAATGTTCACCATCATCGGTCTCCCCAACCGCGTCAACGCCCGGAACGATGGGCAACGTGCTGGTTGCCGAATAGTGAGTGCCGTTTGCGCGGGCACGGGCTAGTTGGCTGACGGCCGCTGCTAAAACGTGAAGTTCGACTTCACCATCGTTAACGGGCGGATCGGGAAACTCGCCATATTCAGGACCTCTTGTAAAATCATTGATAATTGCTGCTTTCATGTGCGTACTCCTTAGGTTTGTAGTGTTTGATGCAGTTTAATTTAATGGCTTTATCATGGCGGACGATGCGCAATTTTGCAACGATTTTGACGTTTGGTTATGTGGACTAAAAAAAGAGTTGGAAAATCAGTTCAGCCACTGACTTCCAACTCGTTTTGCTGTCTCTTAAATTTCGCCATGTCTGCCGGTATCTAAAAAGCGCACCGTATCACCCACTACCTCATAAATGAGTAGCCAACTGCCCTTGATAAATAAGGCGCGTTGCGGTTTGCGGCTTTTAATGACGTGGTCATCGTATTTTTCAGCCACCGGCTTTCCGCTTAAAATTTGGTCTTCAACAACTTTGAATTCAGCTTCAGTGTAGCGATTCGCTCTGATCATATTTTGATAGTGTTTTTTGAATCTGGATTGATACTTTGGCTGGTATTTTGGCATTACGGTTTTCCTTTCGGGTTAGTTTAATTTAATTATATCCTCTTATTGCGATAAAATACGACATGAAAAAAGGCCTGACAGGGGGGTGTCAGACCTTTTCGTTCAATATTCTGAGGGGAATATGAATTATAAGGGTTGCTGTGAAAAGTAGATCAATGGCAGCATTAACTTACTTCTCAATATTATTGGGGGTGAGTAGAAATAAATCACTGTTTATCTCTTGCTCATGTCTATAATATAACGTAAAAATGTAAATAATGTGCGAATAAAGTGTGAAACTTTTGTGAATATTAGTAAAACAAAATGCAATGTTCATCGGACTGCTTATGTAAAGTGATTCTAATGGTAGTGAACACCCAAAATGCTTTTTTAGCCAACAAAAAAAGCCATGACTAACGCGCCCGGCTTCTTTAAGACCTTAATCTTTTGAGGGGGAGATAAGGTTTAATCAAAAGTGAATTTATCATTATGACAATTTGCGAAGTGAAAGTTGTCTGCTTACAACTTTACAGTTACTATGATACTAAATAAATCTGAATAAAGTGTGACCAAATTGTGAAGATTTTGTGAATTTATCGATGCGGTCAAGATTTATGGATAAAAAAATAAGGCACGGGGATGCCTTATTTCCGTTTACCTATATTTATTCTAGGGGAAGAATATGAATACAAAAGTAATAAATTAAAGGGGGATTTAATCTATTGCTCGCACAAAGTGATACATCACTTTATGTTTCACCTAATACTATAGCGAAATAATGTGTTTAAACTTTGAATAATTTGTGAAGATTTTGTGAACTTTTCTGAGTTTGACCACAATTTGTGCGATAAATTTGATTTGTATTACAATTGATACCAACAAATGGTTTTTGAAGGAGGAATCGCAATGAGTTTTATGGCGAAAAGGTATCTTAGGAAGTTTCGCGCTGAGGACTACAAGAAAAGTGTCGCCCATAGTTTTATCAAACCCAATCAAAAGATCAATCTTTTCCGGAAAAATGAAAACGAATACAAAATTTATCCGGTTAAAAAAGGACAACTCGTGACCATCGAGACGGTCGCGGATCCCACCAGTCAGATTTTGTACTTCCACGGGGGTGCTTTTACCGTCCCGATGAATGAGGACCAACTGGAAATGATTACCCAAATTGCCCAGGCTGCGAATAGCCGTCTACAGATTGCGGATTTTCCGTTGCTGCCAACAAACTCAGCTGATGATATGTTGGCCTTTTCGCAAGCCGTCTTCGATAAGGTCGTCAACGATGACTTGCCACTATTTATCGTGGCCGACTCAGCGGGGGCAAAGCTTGCTCTTCAGCTACTCATGGACAATCCAGGCAAGGTTTTAGGAACCAGTCTGATTTCACCATGGCTGGACATGAAGCTGACCGATCCTGAAATTGCCAAGCGTGCTGAAAATGATATTTTGCTGGATCTGCCAACATTACAGGAAATTGGCGGCTGGTTTACTGATGGGGCATCTGCCGAAAAATGGCAGGACGTTTTTAATTCGGCCAACTTAAAAAATATTGGTGACGTTCAGATCTTTTATGGAGAAAATGAAATGCTGGTTCCTTCTGATTTGAAGTTGATTGATGCCATGGCCCAAGCGGAGGGCGCCAATCCACTGCCAACCACCTTTAAGGATGCTTGGCATGATTACACATTGTGGTTCAAGTTGTCGGAAACAAAAAAGACCTTTAGACAAATTGCTGAGTTCATCAAAGATCGACGTGGTGCTTAAGCTTTGGAAAGGCGTGGGTGTCCGACCATTTCATCATTGCCCCTTGGAAAAGGAGGGCAAAAACTGTCCCGAAGCCAATTGCGTAAAGCTTGCCAGTAAAGACGTAGGAAGCACCGATAATCAAAATTGGCGGGATATAACTGAGCCACTGTGAAATGACGGCACTGCCATGAATGTATTTAAAGCGGATGATGTAAGCCAAATCATCGTTTGGATGCATAATCAAATTAGACCGAGAATACATTGAAACGGCCATCGCAACACAGTACAGGCCAATGATGTCGAGGATTAGTCGAATGTAGAAATCTTGTTCAGGAACGCTGATTGTGTTAAAAATCCAGGTAAAAAAGGCAACCAGGTAGCTGAACGGTACGGTGAACAGCAGGTTGGAAAAGAATCGCCGCCGGTCAAATGAACCCAAGAGTAACTGGTTGGAAATGGTCACAATAATTCCGTAAAGAAACAGGGTCGTTCCCAGTGGGATGTTGATCCATTTCGAGAGGTTAACGGCAGAACCGGTCCAAACGGCACTTCCCAGGTTTGAAGAAATGGCCAGCGCGTTTCCAGCCGAATTGATGATGATTGAAAGGCCTAAATAATAAAGGCGCTGTTTGAAATCTTTCATTTTAGCCATTATGTACGATAATCTCCTTAAATTCCCAATGAACTCCATTGTATAATAATTAATTCGGTTTGAAAATATCGGGCTTATCAAGCGTCGGGTCAAATTGATACTGTTCTTTAGTCAATCGTGTTAATATCTGTTTTAGAGGAGGCGGTCTTGTGGAACAACAATATTCGGAAGTAGAAGCTGAAAAACATTTCGAAAACAATCGTTTATGGTTTAGACGGTTTCAAACAACCCGCTCATATCGAAAGTTAACGAAGCCGGAAAGGGCAGCTGCTGGATACATTACGCAGGCATTTGTCGGATTGGCCTATAAATATCAATTACGTAATCCGAGGCGTTATACTGCAACATCGGTCAAAGAAGTTGTTTTAACGTTGTTCCCAGAGAAGATCGCCGCGACAAACGTTTTTTTTACGTCGGTTATCCCGGTGATGAGAAGATATTTTATTTTCTTGGGTGTTCAACACAAAATTAGTAATGTGGATACGTTGATTAGGGCGCTGGATACGATCAAGGTCCGCCAGCTGTTGGATGGCCATAGAGAAACTAAAAATTGGGATGCGCATAAAAGATTAGGAATGCAGGTCTTGATGGGCTATAAGCCGGATATTGATCCAAAGCAGGTAACGACGTTTGAACAGGATTTCAATATGGGCGTCCCGTTAAGATTCTGTTTCGATTTCAGCGTCAACAGACCACCAAAAAACATTATTTTATTGACGGAGAAGCTGCGTAAGAAGTTTGAAAATGTGATGTATGAGAAAAACAAATAGTGTGCGACAAACCCCGGGTTGACCCTGGAGCAGAAGGTAAAAAACTGGTGATGAACGATTTTTGTTCATCGCCAGTTTTTTACCTTCTGTAGTAAGGGTCAGGGGTGTCGGAGCATAGCTCAGAGGCAGAAGGAACCACAAAATCAAATAAACGATCGAACTGGGTAAAATATTAAACTGTAAGTTACTAGAGCACTCAAAGATTTTGTTTGTCGATCTTATGCAGTAGGGCCCTGGGTCGTCGGAGCGTGATTGAGAGGCAGAAGGGAACGCAAAATCAAATAACCGATCTAAACCTGAAAAATTCTTGACTCTGAATCAGTAGAGCGTCTGAACGATTTTGTTCATCGCCAGTTTTTTTACCTTCTGTAGTAAGGGTCAGGGGTGTCGTCCACAGGACTAGGTGCTGCACTGTGTTTGCGATCAACACAAAATCCAGAAAATAACCACAAAAAAACGCCCCCAGCCACCAGTTCACTCCAGCAGCTAAAGCGCATCACAATCCGGTTCATTCACATTTCACGTCAGTTCAACCCAACAAGCTGACTTTTTCGATGGTATCGAGCTTGATGACCGTTACGCCCTTTGCGGGACGGTTGATGAAAGCCTGGTCATCGTTAACCGCGGCGACACTTCCTGTCAGCGTGCCGTCACCGGTTTCAATTCGTACCAACTTTTTGCTTTTGTACGCATTCATCAATTCATTTGAAATTTCTTTAGTTGCAATAGTCATCATTGTCACCTCTTATGATAAACTTAAGTATAGTTCACAAATCTGCTGAATGTAAACAATTTTTCTCACAAGCGAAACTTTAGAATATTTTTATAACATTTTTTTGCATTTAGCGCTAAAGTGGATATATAGGTAAAGTGAAAGGGGTATTAAAATGACTGAACGCCAATTGATTCAAGAAATTTTAAATACAGTTGATGTGATCTACAATTTTGTAAACACCGACGATGATAAGAAGGAATACGAAATCGTGATTAACCGACAAGACGGGGACCATCGTCCGTTGGAAAACGTCAACAAAGAAATCAAAGATTACTTCACTGAAGCCAACTTTAGTTATAACGAAGAGCTCAATGACAACGGTGACGACATTCACGTTCAAGTAAAACGTTAATTGGTCTAGTTGAGTAACACTTCACAAAAGTTATTGAACAGGCAATTTGAATTGCAATGCACGTTATGGTATAGTTCATAATGTGCTTTTTTAATACAATAAAGGTGCGATCAAAAATCAAAAAGTTGCGCATTTAAAATTTTTTCAAAAAAGATGTAATCGCTTTCTAGTGATCGGAGGGAATTTAATGTTAACAGACAGACCAAAGTACGTATTATCAATTGATCAAGGGACGACTTCCACGCGAGCTATGATATTTGATCACAATGGTCGAAAGGTGATCGAAGCATCCAAGCCGGTTAAGCAAGTCATTCCACATAACGATTGGGTTGAAACGGATCCCAATGAAATTTGGACATCCGTTCTGAACGTGATTTCGTCTGCGTTCATTGATGCTGGGATCCATCCCGAAGATATTGAGGGAATTGGAATCGTTAACCAACGTGAAACGACGATTATCTGGGACAAGGAGACCGGTGAACCGATTTATAATGCAATTGGTTGGCAGTCTAAGCAAACGGCCGCATTGGCCCGTAAATTGAAGAATGAGGGCTATTCAGGGATGGTCCATAAGAAGACGGGCCTAATTATCGATTCGTATTTCTCAGCTACCAAGGCCCGTTGGATTTTGGATCACGTTGACGGTGCTCAAGAACGGGCAGAAAAAGGTGAGCTGATTTTTGGGACGGTTGATACCTGGTTGGTTTGGAAACTCTCTGGCGGCGAATATCACGTCACTGATTATTCCAATGCCAGCCGGACGATGCTGTTTAACATTCATACCCTCCAGTGGGATGACGATATCTTGAAATTATTAAACATTCCAAAGTCGATGCTGCCCGAAGTGAAGACTTCCAGCGAACTTTACGGAACGACAAAGAATTATCAATTTTATGGAATCGAAGTCCCAATTGCCGGCATTGCCGGTGACCAGTCGGCTGCATTGATTGGCCAGCTCGCGTTTGAACCCGGGATGATCAAAAATACTTATGGTGATGGTGCCTTTATCATGATGAACACTGGTTCCAAACCAGAAATTTCAGATGATAATCTGTTGACAACCATTGCATATAATTTTAATGGCAAAGTCACATATGCACTTGAAGGCTCGATTTTTGCTGCCGGAACGGCCTTGTCATGGTTAGCTGATAGTCTGCAACTGATCGATAACGTACCGGAATCCCGTCAGGCCGCCATGAATTCGGAAGATGACGATGAAGTATACGTAGTGCCTGCCTTCAACGGGTTAGGTGCGCCATACTGGGAACAAGACGTCCGTGGGGCAGTGTTTGGGCTGACTCGGGGAACCACTAAGGATGACTTCGTCAAGGCAACGCTACAGTCGATCGCCTATGGCACAAAAGATATCATCCAAACCATGGAAAAAGACACCAGTATGCATATTCCCGAACTGATGGCTGATGGTGGTGCGTCTCGGAACAGTTACTTAATGCAGTTTCAAGCAGACATCTTAAATATCCCAATCCAACGGGCGGCGGACGAAAACACCACCGCGTTTGGGGCCGCCATTTTAGCAGGGCTGGCAGTTGGTTTTTGGAAGGATATTGATGAAGTCAAAGAACTCGCAGAACCTGGCCGAACCTTTAAGCCCAACATGGAAGATTCAAGGCGGGCCAAGCTCTATCGGGGCTGGCAAGCTGCTGTGGATGCTACGAGAGCCTATAAAGTTAAAATTTAAACGGGAACAACATGCCCGAAAGACAGAAAAATCCTTCAACTTGTGAATCAAGAAGTTGAAGGATTTTTGCTATGCGTCATTTTTGTCAGTTGGTTCTTTCCAATATCGGGCGTCCGTTAATATTTCCTTGGAATGCTCGTCGGCGGGAACGAATCCCAAGTTAAACAAATGTTTGAAGTACATCATATTGTATATCAGCATCCAAACGATTCCCAGACCATATGAGCCAACGGAATAGGCGACTTGAAACGGTTCGCCCATTCCAAGTGAGAGCGCCATTCCGGCAATGATTTCGACGCCCGCCATACATAACAGGTTGTACCAGTCTGACCGAAAAATTGGCACCCAGAGGTTAAAGAATAAGGCCGTAAACGACGGGCCGACCTTGGCAATTCGAATCTGGCCGTTTTCCTTGTTCACCACGGTGGCAAAATTTGGTGGGATCGGCAAATTACCCGGAGTGTTGGGATCGTTTTGATTATTGTCGTCGTTATTGCCGTTACCAAATGGGTTTTGCATGGGGAACCTCCTTTCAGACTACTTGGTTACTTCTTTTTAAATTTCACAACACATTCACAGCGCGATGTTTGTGGCATCAAATCAACTGATTGGATGTATTCGACATTGTACTTCTGCGTTAATTTTACTAAATCCTGTGCCAAAGTCGATGGATTACAAGAAATATAGACAAATTTCTTTGGCACAATATCCAAAATGGTGTCAATCAGTGAATCGGCCAGCCCAGTCCGTGGCGGATCAACAATTAACGCGGTTGGTGTCCAGCCACCGTCAATCCATTCGGGTAAGAGCTTTTCAGCTTCACCAACTTCATACAGACAGTTAAAAATGCCGTTTCTAACTGAATTGGCATTTGCGTCATCCACCGCTGCTTTGATGGTATCCATTCCGCGGACTTCACGGACTTGTTTGGCGACGGATAAACCAATTGTTCCAACGCCGGAATAAGCATCGACCAGCTTTTCGTTTCCCCTGAGATCAAGGGCTTTGAAGGCTTCATCGTAGAGAACCCGGGTCATTTCCGGGTTCGCCTGCAAGAAGGCTCTGGCAGACAAATCAAACTTTAAGCCGTTGAGGACTTCGGTGATTGTCTCACGACCTGCCAAATGAATGGTTTCATCGCCCCAAATCAGGGATGTTTTACCCGGATTGACGTTTTGCATAACCGATATGACTTCGGGTAGTTCAGCTTTGATTCGTTCCAATAACTGATGCTTTTTGAGCAGCTTTTGGCTTTGGGTGATAAACGTGACCTGGACTTGGTCAGTAGCAATGGCTGCCCGAACGACAACCGTTTTGATGATGCCGCTGTTTTTTTCTTCGTCGTACGCAGGAATCCCTAATTCATCGATCATTGCCACGACTGCCCGCATGACTTTCATCGTCAACGGGTATTGAAGCGCGGATGTTTTTAAATCGACCACATCGTGACTGCGGGCTTTGTATAGGCCGGCGATGGTGTTGCCGTCTTCATCCTTACGAATTTGAAAGGTGGCCTTGTTGCGGTAGTGGGTCGGATCATCCATCCCAATAGTAGGTAATAATTTAAATTTGCGATAACCGGTGGGCTTGAATTTTTCAAGGGAGTCACGGACGACATCCCGCTTGAATTCCAGCTGTTTCGGGTACGCCAAATTCTCCAGCTCAAAGCCGCCGACTTCATTTGCATAAGCGTCAACGGGATCCACCCGGTCCTGACTTTTTGTGAGAATTTCAATTAATTTTGCGCGAATGAAATTATTCAAATCGTCGGTCACTTCAACGACGACTTTTTCGGTTGGCAGGGCGCCGGGTACAAACACCAATTTGTGCTCGTAATAACCGATCCCTTCACCATTGATTCCAAGGCGCTTAATTTGAATGGTTAAGTGTTCACCTTCGTCTACGTGAACTTCAGAATTATTGTTATACATTGAACCGTCCTTAATATTTGTAGTTACTAGTATGATAGCACATCGCGCATAAAATTCGTATGTGGGCGAGCCAAAATGAGTGGTTGCCGGTTTGCAAAATAATAGTAAAGGGACCGTCGGCAAAACAGTGTTTTGTCACGGTCCCAAATGAGTTGTGGTTATTTAGCTGAAAAATGTTACCAGGTTGCCTGATCCGGATCTGTTGCCAAACCGGCTTTTCCGTGGAAGCCATCAATTGTTTTCATGTCTGAATTTGATAAGTTGAAATCAAAGATGTCGGCATTTTCCTTGATGTACTTTTCGTGGACCGACTTCGGTAATGGCAAGAAGCCGTGCTGCAGTGACCAACGGAGGACCACTTGAGCAGGTGTCTTGTCGTATTTTCGACCGATTTCAGTCAATTCAGGAATCTTGAAGATTTCGCCGGTTCCCAGTGGGCTGTAAGCTTCCGTCAAGATATCGTGGTCGTCATTATATTCCACGACGGCTGGCTGCATATCCGATGGATTAATGAACATCTGGTTGACCATCGGCTTAACTTTGGCGGTTTCCAATAGGGCATTCAAATGCTTAGGCCTGAAGTTGGAAACACCGATCGCCTTGGCGGCACCCTGCTCGTAAAATTCTTCCATTGCCCGCCATGATTCGGCGTTTGCTTCCTGCCAATTATCCCGGAAGTCAACTGGATTTGGCCAGTGAATGAGATAGAGGTTCACGTAATCCAATTTCAATTTTTCCAGAGAGCGTCCAAAAGCCTGCTTAGTCTTTTCATGGCCGTGATCCGCATTCCAAAGCTTGGTTGTGACGAACAAATCCTCTCGGGGAACGCCACTATCTTTGATTGCTTGGCCGACGCTTTCTTCGTTGCCGTACGCCGCAGCAGTGTCAATGTGGCGATAACCGGCATTTAAAGCTGCCAAAACGGCGTGATAAGCTTCATCTCCGTCTGCAGACTGCCAGGTACCAAAGCCGACTTGGGGGATCTTGACGCCATTATATAAAGTGTACGTATCTGTTAGTGCCATTTTGTTTGCCTCCTAATCTGTATCTAGTCTTATTTTAAAGTGTTTTAGAGATTAAGTACAAAAAATTTATCCATTGATGAGTGCTCGCCGTTATTCAGCGGGTGGCCGAGGTCCGAAAAGCCATAATCTTGATAGAGGTGAATGGCTTCCACCAATGAATGGTGAGTCTCCAAATAAATAGTTTTGTATCCGGCACCCTTGGCAAAGCCGACTGCGGTGTCCAGCAGCCGATAGCTTAAGTGTTGGCCACGGGCGGCTTCTGTTAAGTAAAGCTTTTGCAGTTCGGCAACTTGATTTGCGATGTCAAATTCTGCAATTCCGGCGCCACCCAGGACGGTGTCGACTTCGTTTACGGCGACAAAGTATTCCCGCTGAGCTGATTTATCGTAGAAGTCACTCAAATGATCCAATTCCTTATCAAAATAGGCGGTGCCTGGGATATCCAGCCCGTAAGATTTTAATGACGTTCTGATAATGGTCGCCAAGGGCGCGTCATCAGCGGGTTTAATTGGCCTGATTCTAACCATTTTACCGTCTCCATTTCATTGTGTTTGATTAGCATATTAACACTATTAGAATTGCAGAGTAAAGCCCATGTGACCGCTTTATCGTGATATACTTGAATTAATTTAAAACAGGTTCGGGAGGGATTACTATGGATCAAAAAGTTGCGATTGTTACAGGCGCGTCATCTGGAATCGGCATGCAGATTGCCAAGAACCTCTATCGAAACGGGATGGAAGTCTATGCGCTGGCCCGCCGGGTATATGCCATGAACGAGTTGGACGATTTAGGCATCCACACCATGCATCTGGATGTGACCGACCACGACGAGATCGATAAGGTCGTCAGCGAAATTGTTGCCGAAACCGGCAGAATTGATGTTTTGGTTAATAACGCCGGCTTGGGGGCCTTTGGCTCGGTTGAAGAAGTGACGCTGAGTGAAGGCGAGTACGAATTCAAGGTCAACGTTTTCGGCCTGGTCAAAATGATTCAAGCAGTCCTTCCAACCATGAGACAGCAACACAGTGGCCGGATTATCAACATGTCATCGATGGCTGGAAAAATCAGCAATATTCTTCTCGGCAGTTGGTATGTCGGCTCCAAATTTGCCGTTGAAGGCATCAGTGACTCACTCCGTCAGGAACTCAAACCGTTTGGCATTGATGTTGCTGTCATTGAGCCCGGGGCCATTCAATCCGAATGGAAAGATGGTGCCATGGATCGGATGATCGACGCGTCGGGAAATGGCCCGTATGCGACCCTGGCAAGACGCTCGGCTGACTTCTTTGCGATGTCATACAAGTTTGCGTCAGCGCCAAGAGTGGTGGCCCGAGCAGTTGACAGAGCGGTCTTTTCAAGAAGACCCAAGACACGTTATGCGATTGGTGCCGGCGCCAAACCGGCAATGCTGATGAAACGTTTCTTGCCTGATCGTTGCATGGACGCATTTTTCGAAGCCCTGAACAAATATGCCCAACAAGTTGTTAATCGAGAAACTGGTGCCAATCGCTAGCATAGCGTATGAATTGAATATCAAATCCAAGCACACTGGGGGAACTGCTGAAAGCAGCTGAGATGAGCCTGAAAGGCCCGTACCCTTGGAACCTGTCAGTTAGGACTGGGGAAGGAAAGTGGCTGATGCGACAGAATCATTTTGTCGCAAGAAGTGTCGTGAATGGGGTTGCAATCGTTCACGACAAAACCCACGTTAGGTTAAAAATCCCAGCCGGAGCTGCAGACATCCAAGTGTCTTTTGCTCCGGCTTTTTGATACGTTGATAATGGTTACCTGGAAAAGAAAGGAAGTTTATCTGATGAAAATTGATCTACTGAACACATTGCGAGAAAAGAATCCGATTGCTTTTAACATTTCAAACTTCGTGACGGTTCAAGATGTTGCGAACGGTATTAATGCGATTGGGGCTTCTCCAATCATGTCGGAGGAAAAAAACGAAGCAGAACCCATGGTCCAAATGGCTGATTCGGTGACCGTGAATCTGGGGGCGTTTACTGAGAGCCAGCTGGACCAGATTGCGGCGGTCACGACGTTTGCTAATCAGTACAAAAAGCCAATCGTGATTGATCCGGTCGCAGTGGGTGCGGTGGAATACCGAAAGGAAAGATGCAACGAACTGCTGGATCAGATTGATGTAGCCGTTATTCGGGGCAATGCAGGTGAAATTGCGGCGCTGGCGGACGTGGATTGGAATGCCAAGGGAATTGACGCCGGTGAAGGAAGCGGCGATTTGGTGGAAATTGCAAAGAAGCTCGCAAAGAAGCGAAACTGTGTCGTCGTGGAAAGCGGTAAGACCGACATCATCACGGATGGAGAAGCGGTCGTCCGGGTGTTCAATGAAACCGATTTGTTCAAGCTCCACGTGGGTTCGGGCGATATGCTGTCGAGTACGATTGGCTGTTTCTGTGGCGTTGAAAAAGATTATTTTGAGGCGGCCCAGGCGGCAACGGTCATCTTTGACGTGGCAGGAGAGGTGGTCGCAAAGGCGATGAAAAAGCCGCTGGCGGGATCGTTTGGCGTCCAATTGATAGATGAACTCCACTTGATAGACGTGAAGACGGTGGAGAGGTATGCGAATTTTGAATAGGGCAGAGTGCGACGAGCAACGGGTGACGCGGTTTCTAAGATAACTTTGATTGAAGTCCCTGGGTTTGGGGCTTCGATTAAAGTTGTCTTAGAAGTTAGCGTCAGTTGCGTCGGAGCACGTTTAATCTAGGTAGCAGGGGAGAAACCTCACGCGATTTTGCGTCAAAGTTGGTTCGCGCCAGTAGGCTAGACGTTGCACTTCGTTTACGGTCGTCGGAGCACGTTCAAACCAAGTAGCATGAGAGCGACAGCACTGAACCAGACAACTTCAAGCATATTTAACAAACCCCACACAAAAATTAGGAGGACTAAAAAATCATGGTTAACGAAACAATTCAAACATTGACGATTGCTGGAACGGATAGTGGCGGTGGTGCCGGTGTGATGGCCGACATCAAGACGATGCAAATGCGCCACGTCTTTTCTGCAGCGGTCATTGTTGCGGTGACCGCACAAAATACAATTGGCGTGCAAGACTTCATGCCAATTCCAAAGAAACTCATTGATGAGCAATTTGCTTCAGTAGCTTCAGATTTAAAGATTCGGGCATGTAAAACAGGAATGTTAGCTGATGTGGCAACCGTTGAAGCCGTTGTTGCCAACCTGAAAAAGTACGACCTCGGCACCTTAACGGTTGACCCGGTCATGGTTGCCAAGGGCGGTGCCCGCCTACTTTCCGAAGATGCCATTAATACCGTGAGAGAAGAATTACTGCCGTTGGCTGATATTTTAACGCCCAATTTGCCTGAAGCAGAAGAACTGACCGGTATGAAGATTGAAGACAAGGATCAAATGATTGAAGCCGCTAAGAAGCTCCAGGATTTAGGCGTTAAGAACGTTTTAATCAAGGGTGGCCACCAGACCGAATCCGCTGAATCATCAGACTTTATTTTACTTGAGGATGGCAAATCGTTTTGGGTCAGCTCGCCTCGAATTGATACCGTGCGGACTCATGGAACCGGCGATACGTTGTCCTCGTGCATCACGGCTGAAATTGCCAAGGGAAAAGACGTCGAAACCGCCATTCGGATTGGTAAGAAATACGTTCAAGCAACCATTGCCAACGGGATTCAAGTCGGCCATGGGCACGGACCATTGAACCACTGGGCAACCTTTGAAGGAGACGGTGATTAGCATGGGGCTGAAATTTGAATCAGGGATGTTACGAAGCTATTTTATTGCCGGAACGCAAGATATCAAAGATCCAACCAAAACCCTCCAAGAAGTTGCCAAACAAGCCATGGAAGCTGGCATCACTGCCTTTCAGTATCGTGAGAAGGGACCGGGCTCGTTAAGCGGAGAAAAACGAGACCAACTAGCAGCCGATTTGCGTGACATGTGTGCCGATTACGAAATTCCATTTATCGTTGACGACGACGTGGACTTAGCCATTAAGACCAAGGCAGACGGGGTACATGTTGGCCAAAAAGATGAGCGGGTTGGAAAAGTCATCGACCAGGTGGACAGCACCATGTTTGTTGGGCTGTCCTGTGACACTAAGGAACAAGTCGACATTGCCAACCAGACTGCCGGAATCAGTTATATTGGCAGCGGGCCGGTCTTTCCGACTGGTTCAAAAGCGGACGCCGATCCGGTCATCGGGGTTAACGGCCTGGCAACGCTGGTCAAAGAAAGCAAGCTCCCAGTCGTTGCCATTGGCGGCATTACGGAAGAAAACATTGTCGAGCTGCCAAAAACCGGGGTTTCCGGCGTGTCGGTCATTTCGATGATCGCCCAGAGTGACGATGTCTTTCGAACCGTTCAAGTGATGAATGAGACGTTTAAGAAATAACATATGGGATAAATAAATTAGCCAACCATCCTGGTTTGGATGATTGGCTAATTTGTTTTTATGGCAGGAGGCTGCTTTTCTTCCGGCTGCTGGCTGGTGTTTAAATGACGATACTTATTCCATATTGAAGCCTTCAACATTGGCCTTAGGCAGGCGGTCGACCTCGCCTGTCATCGTCTTCATGACGTCGGTGCTGTTTCGGGTGTAGTAATAGACTTTGTAGGGACCGGAAGAATGCGGATTGCCCTTGTAAGTTTCCAATACCGGCTGGACGAATCCAGCGACATCCTGATTCGTGACCCTGGCTAAATTAACATCACTGGTGTTTGGTGTCCCAAATGCGCGCCAATCTTTTGTCGAGGTTGGTCCGAAGACAAAATAATTACCGGACCGTTCATAAAATGTTTGGTCGGAATGATAACTGACGCTGTGCTTACCAAAATAAATGTCGGCTTGATTGCCATACCAAGTTCCCCGAAACGATTTGGAAACTTCGTTGGGGTTGGAAGCCGAGGCATCATTTCGGCGGTGTGAGACGACCCCGGGAATGCCGATTGTGGCGACAAACAGTAATGTTAAAATAATCGTAATCGAAGACTTCTTCATGATGATCGCTCCTCAGAATGATCCGTCTGTATCAACACCTAAAGAGTACCGCAGTGATGTAAAATAAGTGTAAAAATTGGGTATCAAATATGTATAATATGGTCTGAAAACAATATTACTTAACAATTACAATTGTTAGGTTTGGATAAAATCCAGTCATAAGACTTGTGATTTTCACGGAAAGTCGTTTTAATGGATATGTACACGTATTAAGTTTCTAATAATTAAATTTGGGGTGAGATTGAATGAAGGGACATTTTAAGTTAGCCGTTGCGGCGGCGTTTCTATTCGTGTCCGCTGGTTTGTTTGGTGTTGCGGCACCAACTGCCAGTGCCGATGTGATCGTCAATCCTGGAACAGCAGGATCGATACCGCAGGTTAATTCTGGTAACGTTTTAAAAGACTACAACGAAAATTCGTTGAACGTCGTCAATAATTCGACACCAGCGGGGAACACAAGTAAGAAGTATACGAAGTATTCATTGGATCCAACTGGTTACAACTACGGTAATTCATACAATACGATTGCCGGAAGTTCTCAAACCAATACATTCAAGACTAAATTCTTCCTGCCGGATGGCTTCAACGTTTCCAACTTCCAACATGGTAACTTCCAAAGTGTCACGTTGGATGGTGACGGCAACATTTACTTTATTGAATCAAACGGTACCAACACCAACCAGGGTGCGATCGTTAAGTTCAATATGGCCAAGTTACAGCAATTAGGTGTCGGCTCTGACGTTTTACTGTTATGGCGGGCATTTGATTACTTTAACCCGTACACGACCGACGGGCAGGCACATAACGATGAATACAACCAAGTCAACGCGCAATTACAAGGCGCATTTGATAAGGTTCAAACATTGACCACGACGTTGAACCAGAATAAGTCATGGAAAAATAACCAGAACAACTACATGAAGAATGCTCAAAAGTGGTACTACAGCTGGAAGAGCAAGAAGGCCAAGTACCAAAAGATTGCCAAATCTTACAGGTATTCATACAATACCCGTCAAAAAGCTAAGAAGACGGTTAAGACAGCCACAGCCAAGATGGCGCGTTGGATGAAGTCTTACAAGATGCACAAGGCTAAGATTGCCAAGTACAACACCAAAATTAGCAGCATTCAATCACAGATTGATACTTATCAAGGACAAATCGACGATGCCAAGGCACAAAATCCTGACATGTTTAAGTACGTTGACATTGCCCAAACAGCGCAATTGTCTCCAGAAGTTGATATTGGCCATGGTCAAACATTGTCATACAACCCACAGAACAAGCACATCTACCTGGCCGAAGACAACACTTTGACCGACCTTGCTTCGCGTGATGATAACAACACGGTTCTCGAAATGGACCCAAACACGTTGAAACCAATCCGTGAATACAACTTCAAGATGTACCACGGCGATTCTGCCAACCTTCAATTGCACACATTGGCATTTGACAAGAATGGTAATGCTTATTGGGGACGTAAGCTCAACGGCGGTTACATGTTCTTCTACGGACGCCTCGACGAAAATGGTGTTAGCTTCCAAGCTTCATCATCTATGGTCGGCAAACGTGGTGGATCAACGAACCAAGGGGTTGCAGTCAACCCGGCAAACAACCGCCTCTACTTCGTTTCTGATGATATCTTGACTTCAGTGCCAACATCAGGTGTTCAAAGCGGTAACTTCTCCGCTGACGATATTCACTATCAAGCCTTCAATTCCGGACGTGAATTCGAAAGCTTGGCGTTTGACCAAGATGGTTACGGCTACTTGTTAGCATTGTGGCCACCTGAGTTGATGCAATCGACTGAGCCGTTGAATTAATAAAATCATTCAGAATTGGCGATAATGTGTTAAACACGTTTCAGTTCAGCGCCACATGCGACACAAAACCCGCGAGCATTCAATTGCTCGCGGGTTTTTAGATCACTTTTATGATGGATAAGCTGCAGCCAAGCCGGCAACGTCGCCTGCGGAAATATCGTTATCGCAAACGGTGGGGGACATGATACTGTCCGGTGAAGATGAATGCTGCAATCCCAAAGCATGCCCCAGCTCATGTTCGGCAACGTGGATTTTTTCTGTGGTTGTGTACTGGAACAAGGAACAGTTATTGGCATAAATCGTTGCCGTGGTCGGGCCCAAGGTAAACAAGCCGTTTATCCGGGAGTTGTCGTAGTGAAGTGTCGTCATGCCAGCGTACTGAAGGTTATCGGTATCCTCAACAGTCAGGGTAATATCGGGCTTGGCAGAGTACACCTCGACTAAGTTGACCACGTTTGTTTGATTCCATTGATTGACCGCCAGTTTCCAAATGTTTTGGTAATAGTTGGACGAGGTGTCAACCTTGTATGTAATTGTCTTATCTGCCCAACGGTATTTCGCGGGTGTTGGTGTTACTTGTGGGGATGGGGCTGCCGATTGTTCCAACACCGGTTGCGGGCTGGTGTCAGAACTTTTGTCGTCAGCCGTAAGTTGAGTCGGATTTTTCGGCTGTTTAACGGGTTGACGCTTGGGCTTGCGTGAATTGGCCCGCTTCGAATACTCGATGACCGTATTGATCGTCGGTTCAGCTTTGGCGATGTTTGAACTGAAGGCAACAGACGCCAGCAAGGATGTGCATATTGTCAAGATCATCAGTAACTGTTTAGCGAATTTATCCATACTCTGCGCTCCATAATGAACAATATTTAGCTCATCAACCTTGCCCCCAACGATCGACTTGCTATCAATAAATAAGTATAACATCATATCACGCAAAAACAATATGCATATAATTGAAAAGTGATAGTTATTGAGACTGTGAAAAATAATGACCGTAGACTAAAGCTGCTATTTTGTTTTTGACTCGGCCAGGACTCATATTTGAGCAAAAAAAGGCGGACAAAACGTTTTCGCGTTGTCCGCCCTCATTCCTAAATGGCTATTTAAAAGAAGTACCAATTAGCCAAATACAATCCCAGAACACTAGTTAATGCAAAGACGATGACCAATGTCCAAATGATGTTGGCTGATAAATTGTGATGATTTTTGCGTGCAAAGCCGATTTCCAAAAGGGCGATGACGGCTAACCCCAAAATCACCTTGAGACTGCCTAAGACTGGATCACGTGGGACCCGGAACAGTGCCAGCATAAAGCCGGAAACTAAAATTGGGATGTAAACAACTCGGGTGATCATCATGAAAATCGTAGCGAGCTTATCTTTTAATATAAAGGCTAATGCGGCCGTAATAATTAATAAAATCCAAGAAATTAAATGAATATTGACATAAAGCACAGTAAGTTCCTCCTCAATTGTTTCTATGATTTAGTATAGTAGTTCCTTTTGGAAAAATAAAAGTAATTTCTTGATAAGCCACGGTAAATACGCTATTTTTTAGGTAGAGATAACTTTGAAGCCGAGGGGGGTCGTCGCCATGAAAGGGTTAAATTATACCCAGGAGTTCGTGTTATGTGTGTTAAATCAAAAGCCAAAAGTCAGTGCGTTTAAGGAGCGGAAAGTAGCGGCGTGCTTGTTACTATCGGAAATTGTCGAGCTGCTGCGTGATGGGACAATGGCACTCACACCGGCCAATCGGATGGTCATTGCGCCAGTCAACAAGGCGCCCAAGGATTACCTGGTGCCGATCACCGAGGACATCAAAAAAAGCCAGCCGCAATCCGTTAACAACTATGTCCGGGATGCCGTTTTATCGGTTCGTAAACGACGAATTACCAGGATTGCCCAAGCGGTGTGTGATTCGCTGGTTAAGGATGGCTATCTTGAAGAAGACCATAAGACCTACTATGACAATCAAACATTGACCGATCGGATCTTAAAGGAATTGTATAGCGACGCGGTTTCCAAAAATGAACCTTCCGAACAAAATTCCATGCTGGCGATTTTGCTGGTCAATTCGGGGCTGATTCGGCAGATTTTTCCAAAAGATGAGGCCCAAACCGTTGAGCTGCGATTAAAGGAAGTCATGAAGTCCGATCAGTATCATCTCATTTCGGACGTGACTAAACGGATCAATCAGGATTTGACGGCGATTATTGAAGCGGTGTCGTTTGCGAAAAAATAAGCGTACTGACACACGTTTCAACTATATATAAAATGGAAAAGTAGGGGGCTGTCGGCAAAACTAGCTGTTTTGTCACAGCCCCTTACTATCTCTAATTTTCAGCCGCACTTTGTAACGCATTGAGCCCGGTCACATAGTTCATGGTTGGCAGCGCGCCGTTTTTAAAATCTGCGAGTTGATCATCACCAATCCCCATTGTCCTGAAGGCGTCAGCTTCCGAAAAGCCGGCCTTTTCACGGGCGACATTGATGCGGTCAATCAATTCCTTAGGTGACAAACTCAGTAAGTACAACCGCTGAATCTGCGTCAAGGTTTGTTGGTAGGCACTTTCAGGTGCTTTTTGCGCGCGGAAAGCCTGGACTTCATCCGGAGTAAACTCCACGATGTTAAACAAATAATCGTCATTCAGATTTAACTTTTCTTGATATGACTTAATTTCAGCCATCATTTCAGTAATTGTCATGATTCAACTCCATTGAATTATTTTAAATTGTTCTTATCTATGATATGACAAATTGGCGGAGAATTCTAATTAGATTGAGAGGGTGATGATTTTGAGCTTTCAATGGCACATAAAAAGGCACAAATTAGTTGCTAAGTGTTAGCACAGATGATACGATAATGTTACTCTACAGTAACAGGCGGTATTTCACGTGCAGTTCAACAGTTCTTATGCGAAGCTTGCGATCAAACAAATCGAAATTGCTTTTCAACATGGAGAAATTCGAATGCGTCCCGGAAACAATGAATATGAGCTTCATTCGAAAAAGACAGAAACGTATTTCCGACAACATGGTATTACTTTTCAAAAGGCATTGGCAGATTCTGTTGAGGCATTAACAACCTCGAAAGATGTAAAATTCAGAGGCCCTTCAAAGAGCTATTTTCCGGGCCAACCTGATGGCGTTATTTTTGACTTTTTGGTTCCACTTTATGATTCGAGTATGTATATCAAGTTTTCGTTTATTGTGAGACATGGACGACAGTTTATCGTGTTTGAATCTTTTCATGAATCGGACAAACCGGGCCTAAATAATTTCATGGATCTTTACTGATTGGGAGGCAAATAGAATGAGCAAAATTACAATTAAATCTAAGGTGAGCGAATACGACCCTTTTTCAGATCAAAGGATTGACTACCAGGAAATTACACTCAACGAATCGGTCACTATTCGAAAGCTCAATTTTATCAACCAACATACGTACTTGGTTCAAGACGGTAAAAGTCCAGAGAATCCTCAGAACTATGAAGTGCCTTTTGATGATCCGGATGTTAACTTGAAATCTGATTATTGTGTTTATCGCGACAAAGTGGGATTTTTGTCTCCGGAACACATTAAAAAAATTCGACAGAAACTAAACTTTAGTTTACGAGAGACGTCGGCCATATTGGGAATCAGTTACAGCACGCTTTCAGAAATTGAAAATGGCGTTATACTTCAATCAGAAATTCAGGATAATTTGTTGAGGATGTTACTGCACCCGTATTTCTTGGTGAAAATCATTGAAGATCACAAGCAATTAATTCAATTAAAACTTGGACCTAACGGGTATCAGCAAATTATCAACAAGATACACGCTCAACAGAACTGGGATGATGACAAATTACAGATGTAAAGCCTAGTAAATCATTAAATCCGTCCAGAAGTACTGCAAATGTAACCACGTGTATGATACGATGAACGTGTAGCAATAATCGAACAACTATAAGGTGGTATATAAATTGGCAGAAAATAATAATTGGCAGTTAATGGCCGTTCGCTTGGATGGCTTGAGTTTTGATAGAAGTAATTACGATCCTCAAAAGGCACCCCAAGTTAATGCGGAAACGCAATTGACATTACCAGGGCATCCAGACGATTCATCAACTTTGAACGTGATCCAGGTGATCTCGAAGTTCAGCCTGTATGATGACGAATTGTCAAAGCCTTACTTCACGGCAACGATTGCCGGCGTTTATCAAGTACCTGATTCATTGAAGGATAACGACGCCATTCAAAAGGCAATTGACGATGACAAAAACTTAAAGGACAGTTTCGCACAACCAGTTGTCGATTACATGCTGGCAGTGTTTGCGGACACAACCCTGAAGGCATTTGGTACACCAACAATCCTGAAGCGTGAGCCATTGATTGATACGCTGTTTGGGAGAAAAGCATAGAGAGCGGAACGAACCGGTTAACTTTTGAGCATTAGTTTAATAACGGCGTTTAACGCTGGTTTTGCGTTGAAGGCCGTTATTGGACTAAGCGGAGAAAGTTGGTTCGAGGAGCTCATTTTGTTGGAGCGACGAGACACGTGTTGCCCCTGGTGTCTAAGAGAAAATCATCAATAAAGAACGATTCTTGTTCTTTGTTGATGATTTTTTCTTAGATGTTAGGGGGCAGTGTCGTCGTCCACAGGACTAGGCGCTACACTGCGTTTGCGGCCGTCGGAGCTCGTTTTATCCAAGTAGCAGAGAGCAAGGAGACCAGCCTTACCTGAACACTGGCTTTTTTCTTACCCCCATATAAGCCACAAGGTACCCAAGCGCCCCAAACTGCGGTAAAATAAACCAATACGCAAATCCTGAGCATCATAAATTGGAGGACCACATGAGTTACTTAGAACTGCACAACATTAAAAAATCATATTATCTTGAAAATCAGGAATTCCCCGTTTTAACCGGGATTGACCTGTCATTTAACCAAGGCGAATTCGTCTCAATCGTCGGAGAATCCGGCGGTGGGAAAACCACTCTGATGAACATCATCGGCGGACTCGATAGCAACTATTCCGGGGATGTTGTTTTAAACGGCAAATCACTTCGCCACGATACCAACAAGCAGCTGGACGCATACCGGCGCCAGACAATTGGCTTTATTTTTCAAAACTTCGATCTGATCAGTCACCTGACGGTTTTTAACAACGTCATGGTTTCGCTGCAAATGACTAAATTGAGCCATAAGCAACAAGAAGCCCGTGCCCGTCAACTGTTAGATCAGGTGGGGTTGAAGGACCACATGCGCAAATATCCCAATCAGCTGTCCGGCGGCCAAAAGCAACGGGTGGCGATTGCCCGGGCGCTGGCCTCTGATCCGGAAATTATTATTGCCGATGAGCCGACTGGGGCGTTGGACAGTCAAAACACTCAAGAAATTTTGGGCTTGCTGGACCAAATTGCTAAGGATGGTAAACTCGTCATTACCGTAACCCACTCGGAGACCGTTGCCAATCATGGAACGCGAATTGTCCGTTTGGCAGATGGCAAAATCAGTGAGGACACGACTTTAAAGGCCGGGTACGAAAAATCCCAAGCGAATGAATTATCGACTCACACGCTGAGATTTGGTGCCACCCTTAAAATGGCGTTGGAAAACATGCGCTACAACTTGAAACGGAACCTTCTAATTGTCTTTGGGGCCGCGATTGGCATCTTCAGTGTGATCGTCATGCTGGGATTGGGGAACGGGGTTCAGGGATATATCAACCACGAAATTTATTCGCAGGTGAATCCGAATGCCGTCCAAGTGAGTCAAAACGTTTCCGGCGATTCCAGTCCGGACCTCAGCAAGATTAACATTACCAGTAAAGACAAGAATCGGATTAAGGATATCAAGAACGTCAAGAGCATTGATGACGGTTACTTTGTCCAAGGTGGTACGCAATTGCGGATGGGCCGCAAGACGGCTTCAATTTCGTTTATGCAGACCCATAACAAGACCATGCTGGCTAAGAGTATTTCCAAAGGCCACGCGCCTAAGAACAACGAAATCATGCTGACCAAGGAATACGCTCAGAAGCTCAATAAAAAGCACCCGTATTCTTTGATTGGCAAAAAGGTGACCTTCTATCAAAACACCCTCAATAGCAAGAAGCGCCCGGTCATGTTGACCAAAACGCTGACGGTTAGTGGGATTGCCAAGGCCAATACTGGGTCGACGTCCATCACCTACGCAACAATGAAAGCTCTGTACAAATCAAAGGGCATCAAGATTCAGCCAAACTTCGTGACGGTTGAAATTGCAGGGGATGTGAAGAACGTCAAGCCGGTTGAAAATAAGATCAAGGCTTTCAAGAACGACAAGAAAAAATCAGCATACGAAATCACTGGTGTCGGTGGCTTCGTGGACACCCTGAACACGTATATTACATTGGCCGTGAACGTCTTGGCTACGATTGCTGGCATCTCGCTGCTGGTATCGGCCATCATGATCATCGTGGTGCTTTACATCAGTGTCTCCGAGCGAACCAAAGAAATCGGGATTCTCCGGGCATTGGGCGCTTCTCGAGGCAGCATCAGAAACCTGTTCTTCTCTGAAGCCTTCTTCATCGGCCTGTTCTCGTCAATTTTGGCGATTGCCTTGGCTGAACTCCTGCAGGTGGTGGCCAACCACATTGCACAAGCGGGAATCAGTTATTCCATCATGCAGATCACGCCGGGAAATATCACTTTTGGCTTTGTCGTTGCCATCGTCATCTCACTCTTGGCAGCTCTCGCGCCAGCGGGCAAAGCAGCAAGGTTGGATCCAATTGAGAGTTTGAGTTATGAATAATGGGAATTAAAAATTATGTATAAATAGTTATTCTGGTTAATTAATATACGAGAGTCTGTAAGGAATTATTTTTCCTTTCAGGCTCTTTTTTTGCTTATGATTAGTTAGCTTTGCGGGCTTCTTTGACGTTATAGTGAATTATTAATTTATCTTTTCATAAGAAATGCAAGCGATTACATTATTCAGATGTAGGCATTTAAATGATATACATATCTATATATAAATAATTCTTTAATTAATAAATATGATGGAATATTCAAGAAATTGGCATAATTCATTTATTATGTAAGTCATGCCATTTCGCTTTACACCATGCTATAATTATTCATACTTAAGTTAAGCAATACATGACCGGTCACATGATGCTTATATTTAGATTCTGGAGGGGATTTCAATGAAGATAACAAAGATACACTTGGCTCAAACGATAATTAAAGTAACAATCTCCATGGCAGCACTTGTTGGTTTTGCGGTTACGTCAACGCAGCAGGCATCGGCAGATAGTTCATCTCCCTTTTATAATGGAGAGCAGCCAAATTACACACCTGTTGAGTTCCAGGGATCACAGTTACAATTCTCGGTATACTTTACAAATGAGGATGAGTCAGCAACTTCGAACTACGGCTCTTATGCCTCGCACTACGATGGAACCACAATGAAGTATTTAGATCCAGAATCTCACTCCATTATTGATAAAGACAAGTTGAAGGGTCAGTTGTATGCAAAATATGTCATTTACAATCCAACCAATACCGATCAGCCGGTTAATAATCAATTTTCGCTTCGAAAGATAGGTCTTCCTTCCAATGTACTTCTTGCAAGCTTTAATTGGACAGAGAAGGCAACCAATTATACGCCGGCTTCAGGGTTCACAGATGGGCCTCAAATATATCATTCGGGAGAATTTTACACATTAACCGATTTTAAAGCAAAGGATCAACAGTATTTCACAGTGGACTCAGTGGCCATACTCAAAACACAAGGGACTCTTGGCCCCAAAGGAACTTATATTCTTAAGGTTCCCTTAAAGGTAGCAGACAATATAAACTATTCTGATAATAGTGATGGTAATACCTTATATCTAGCTAATGCACTTCGAACACCGATTGCAAACAACAAGGAAGTTATAGATACAGCTGTTGCTCGGGCAAGATTTGCAGAGCAAGTTCCACTGACTGGTAAATTTTTACCTGTTGTCAAGAATGCTGACGGTTCATATACGCCAATAAGTGATATTCAATCTGTCATGCCAAATATTGCTAACAATAATGGCTCATTGAGGTTTGATGATTTTTGGATGATTGGTTTTGACAGTACAGTGAACACCAATTTTGATACACTTCAACAGGTTCCTTATACGACTAGCAAACTATCATACTACATTGACGAGTCCAAACTCTTGGATTCAACGGGAGCATCCCTACTGGATAACCTTAAGAAGAATTATGGGTACACACTACCAACAAACGCAGACGGGACAACGCAATCGCTCTTCAATTACGTTTACGGTGATACCCCAACCTTTACCAAAGATGGAAAGACCATTGCGAACCCACTTGGCAGTAATGGTGTTGGTAATTTCTACCTTGTGTTCTCCAAAATTCCAAACTGGGTAAAACCCACCGATAACAACAATCATGGTGGCGGTAGTTCCGGCAGCTCAACAACGACGACTACTACTAATAATTCAACTACCACCAACCCAACCAATAACGCTTGGAATCCGTCCAATCCAACTGCTACCAACGGAACAGGGCTTCCAAACTATGCGGCTGTGAAGGGCGCCGCAGTTTATGCTACCAAGAAGATTTACATGTATAAGCACGCTGACTTCAAGAAGTCACAACGAATTGCCGTTTATCCAAAAGTAAAGCGGGTCAACCGACCGATGTTTGTGGTTCTTGACTACGTAAAATCCAGCAACGGCACTTTACGCTACAAGGTTCGTGACGTGAACCATGGCAAGAAGACCGCCGGTAAGGTTGGTTACATCACTTCCAGCAAGAAATACGTCGTCAATGCTTATTACCAGACGATGCCAAAGAGCAAGAAGATCACTGTGATTGCTAAAAATGGTGTCCATGCGTATAAGAGTGCAAGCTTGAATGGTCGTTCCAAGACATACAAGAAGGGCACGAAGCTGACGGTTAAAAAGATTGTGAAGCATAACCTAACCACACGTTATCAACTAAGTAACGGCTACTACGTGACAGCTAACAAGAAATTTGTGATTCAACACTAGGCACTAAATTTCATTTAGCTAAAAAGGTTCCAGTACCTGGGTTTGCCGCAGAAATGCGACTGCTCAGTTACTGGGACCTTTTTAGTATTGACAACCCACCTATGTAGTATACAATACTACATAAATAGTAATTAAAACTACGCCAATATCTAAGGAGAACGAAAATGCCCGAAAAGATTGCCATTCTAGCTGATTCCGGTTCTGATGTGCCTGCTGAATTATTGAACTCATACGATAATATCGAAGTTGCCCCAATGATCGTCACCATGGACGGTAAAGAATACCGCGACAATGTTGATATTACCCCGGAAGAATTTTACGCCGCCCTGGACCATGTTGATGAGTTGCCGAAGACAGCTGCGCCCACACAGGGAAGTGTTGAAGCCCAAGTCGATAAGTTGCGTCAACGTGGCTTTGATCACATCATCGGCATCACGGTATCGGCGCACCTTTCGACCTCGTTTGGCACGTTTACCAACGTTGCCAGAGAGACGACCGATATTCAAATGGACGTGGTCAACACCAAGAACATTGGGATTGGCAGCGGACTGTTTGCGGTGTACGCAGAAGAAATGATCGACAGCGGCCAGTCATTTGACGAAACGATGAAGTTTCTCAAGCAATCGGTTAAGAATAGTCGGACATTTTTCTATATTCCCAGCTTAAAATATCTTCGTGCAGGTGGACGAATTGGTCGGGTGGCCGGTCTCATCGGTTCCGTCCTAAACATTAAGCCGGTCATCGCAACCGATTCAGACGGCATTTATTTCCCAGTCGCCAAAGCCCGCTCGGAGCAAAAAGCCATCTCCAAGATGGTCAACTTAGTGGCGGATCGAATTGCCGCCAATAAAAGCGTCCGTGTCGGCGTTGTCAACGGTGCCGACGTCCCGCTGCAAGAAAAAGTTTACGACCGCTTGCATGCTGACTTCCCACAACTTAAAATCTATAGAGGAAGTATTTCACCTGCCTTGGGGGTTCACACCGGTCCGGGTCTTGTCGGCGTTGGTGTCCAGATAGGTGAAGGTGAATAACGAGAGGGGCGGTTTGATGCCAAAAACGACCACCGAGCTGGAAATTAGATTACCGATGTGGGAAGAGTTGCCCGCATTTTCACTTCATCTGGACCAGTTATTGGACCTGACAAATGAAGTACTGGAGCCAATCATTGGCGATAAGATTACCAAAACGATGCTGCAAAATTATTTCAAAGCCAGAATCCTGGTCCCGCCGGTGAAAAGCAAATATCACCGGACCCAATTGGCGGGGGCGATTGTGATTGGCTTATTAAAAAATGTCTTTACGCTAAACGAAATCAAGGCGGGCTTACTGGCGCTGCTTGGAAACGGGACGCCCAAGACCGGCTATAATAACTTTGTCGTCATGTTCAACGAGCAGGCTGCCAAAGCCGGAAAAGAGTTGTCTGACCCGACTAGTTTAGAATTAAGGTCAGCCGGCCAGGCGACCTTGATGCAATATGACGCTGTCCAGTCAATTTTGTTTTGGCTGTCGGCGAAGAATCGTTTGAAGAAATTGATGGATGACTAAGATCGTGATGGGGAAATGACCTCGCACGGTCTTTTATTTTTGGCTTTTTTGAGTCACTAGAAGCTTCTGGTTGACAGATTTTAGAAATCCTAACTTTAATTACAACTAAGTTAATGTTTTCATTACGAAAATGATAGACAAAGCTTACCGATAAGATTAGAATTATACGTACAAATCTCATTAGTATTTCATTTATCGATTATTGGGTATGGAGGGGTTATTTTGAAGAGTAAACATGCAATATTTTTTAAGCAATTATCTTTAAGTGCAGCGGTTCTTGCTGGGTTGTTATTGAGTGCGCCGATTGTCGGGCAACAGGGCAGTGCACTAGCGGATTCAACATCACAGGTAAGTTCCAATGCGTCGGTGAACACAACATTTACTGGAACCATATATCGAAATACACCAAGCACCCAGTCAGTGACGTCCCCGCAAATCGCAAATGGATTTGAACATTCTTTGTATTTCCAGGCAACTGATAAGAGTGGTAACTTACAAGATTCGAACTATGCTGTGGATCCTGAAACGTCAACGCCACTGAAGACAATTATTAACAGTGACAACTACAAAGATTTAACCTTAAACTTCACAATTAATAACAATACAACGGACGACAAAATTGTGAATGAAATTGTTTGCTTGCCAAAGTATTCAGATGACAGTACTCCGTTGGTATTTGACAACGATCGCGGTCATTCAACGATTGCACCAGAAAGTGGTAGCCAAAGCAGCATGGCGTTAACAGCCTATATTGATAAACACGAGTATTCGTTAGACGCAATTCCGGCAGGCTCCGACTGGTCAACAATGGATAGGTTTCGAGTAAAAGGAACGCTTTCAGCAGGTCAACACTGGAGTATTAAGATTCCACTGAAATTAAATATTACTGATGCGACGGCGCTTGATGAGTACCTATACGATTCAAAATGGGCTCAAGTCGTCGATAATTCATATGCCCCTAACTCATACTCTGGGCCAACATTGACAACCTATATCAGAATTGCCCAGCAGGATAGTCTCAATGGCGGCAAATATTTAGCAACCATTGAAAATAATGACGGCAGTTTCACACCGCTTCCTCAAAATGTTGAGGATTTGATGCCGCAAATTGGCGCAAATGGGGAAGTGATTTGGGATAATTTGTATGATGGCAGCTATGGTAGTGGGTCCGTTCAAGGAGATGCTCAAACCGCCTTATTCAAAAAGCTCGATACGGTTGGGTTTACTGGATCGTATTTCTATTTGGACTTGCAGAAGCTTGGCGCTGTTAAGTCGGCCAATGGCTATACATTGGAACGAAATTTACAGGCTTTAGGCTATGACTTTGCGCCTGATTCAACAACCAACAAGACGGCCACTTCATACTACTATCGTTTTTCAGGGGTAACTCCTAACATCACTGGCGGCAACGGTGGTGGGATGGGCACAAATGGCATCGGCAGTATTAACCTCCGATTGTACAAGGTAACGCCGGTTCCACTCCCCGCAAAGCCTAATAATGGTGGAAATGGTTCGTCAAGTTCGAATACATCGACAACAACCAACACCACTCCAAGCACCAATAACACTTGGAATCCAACGACACCTAAACAAACAGATGGCAGCACAGGCCTTCCGAACTATGCCAGCGTCAAAGGTGCCGCTGTATATGCCACTAAGGCAATTTACATGTATCGGACACCAAACTTCACCAAGCATAACCGAGTTGCCAAATATACCAAGAAGGCACGGGTTAACCGGCCAATGTTTGTCGTCACCGGTTATGCACGTTCCAACAACGGTGCGCTTCGCTATAAGGTTCGCGATGTGAACAAGGGAGCGAAGACTTACGGCAAGACTGGCTATATTACGGCTAACAAGAACTACGTTAGTGGCGTTTACTACCGTACTCTGCCGAAGAATAAGCATCTTACTGTGATTGCTAAGAAGGGGGGTAACGCTTACCGGACAGCTAGTCTGACAGGTAAGTCGAATCACTACAAGAAAGGGGCTCGCCTTCACGTTAAGCGACTCGTTAAGCACAACTTGACCACCCGTTATCAGCTCACCAATGGGCACTATGTAACGGCTAATAAAAAATTCGTTATCCAGGGTAATGACTAATTACCTGAAAGCTGAAAGGACCCGAAGCCACCTCGCTTCGAGTCCTTTTATTATCCTTCATTCAACTTTAACAATACATTTCCATGACCGGCGATCGTCCAAACGTGCGATAGATTGCGAACGTTGTCTGGAAACTGATCCCAGCCACTGGTTGACTGTTTCAACTTCCGGGTTAATGCTTCATCGGCTTCGTTTAACCGCAATTCGTCAAACGAAGAAATATTATCGATAGTGTACAGCTGATACAAACTAAAGACATTTTCCGGAATGTTTGTTTCGCCTGTTATCGGATCGTACTGGTAGGTGCCGGGCTCGACTTCGACGTCAAACTCCGGTGTCCGGCCTTCATACAGCTTGGGGCCAGCCGGAACCGGTTCGAGCTCATCATAATCTGCCGTCAGCATACTCAACCCGATGACCAGTAGGCCGATGAAGGCGACACCAATGATCGTTAAGTACTCTGATATCATGTGGATCCCTCCAAACGGTATGCTTATTTATTGGAATTGATTGTAAGCCAATGTGGCGAAAAAAGCATGGAATAAGTCTGCAAATTTGTTGGGGAAAATTTAGTGGTCAGGTATACTGAAATTATCAGGGAAGTTGGCAATTATTTTGAGCTCTTGAATATATCTAGGGGAAACCACGTACTTACTAATATGACGACTGTGATTTGTACATGGTGTCAGTCAAATTTTTAATTAGGGTACATCATGAGGAAAACAAAATAATAATGTGACACTATATATTTTTTAGTTGTATTTCACCGCCAACCCACTATAATCAACTGTGTAAAACAAAATAAAACGTGGTCTGGGGTGCCCTTACGGCTGAGATGATACCCATTGAACCTGATGCAGTTAGGACTGTCGCAGGAAGATCAATTGGCAACCAATTCATTTGGCTGCAGGTGTCACATGTTATCATCAACTGTCATTGATCAGCGGCAATCCATTTGTCGACTGGTCTTTTTTTATCGGCTCCCGTGCCACTACAGGAGGAACGATTATGTCATTGTCTCAAGATATATTGTTTGACGCCCAACCGTATTTGATTGCCAACGAAAAACATCCGTTTGTTCAGGGAATCATCAGCGGTCAACTCACGTCGGGTCAGCTGCGCTATTATGACGAGCAGGATATTGCCTTTGAATATAATGAAGTCGCGGTGATTAATGCGTTGATCAACTACAGTACATCCACCGAGCAGGCGCTGCTGTTTCAAAAGCGCCAGGATATGCAGCTGACGATGCTGCGGGATTGGTTAAAACGAGAGCCGGAGTCGATGCCGCATGATTGGGAAACGCTCAAGCAAACGCCAATTCAGCCGATTAACCAGATGTATCGTCAGCACATGGCGGCCACTATCCAGACCCACAGCGTTCTGCAAATTTTGCCATCGTTTGCGGCGGGGGAGTGGATGTATGTTGAGTTGGGCAAATTTATGGCCAAGCAGACGAGAGTTCAAAAAGAGCCGTTTCAAAGTTTCCTGTCCATGAGTGGGGATGCCTTCTTAGGGCCCAATGGCTACATTCAACAGTTCTTCAACATCATTGATCACGAAGCTGAGTCGGCGACCGCACGCGAGCAGGAACAGGCCAAGCAGACCTTCTTGAAGAGCTGCCTGCTGGAGTGGTATTTTTGGGACGCCGCCTACAAGGAAATTACTTGGGATAATTGGAAAGCTGTTGCCCTTGAAGGTAAGGGTGGACCGATGATCTAAAAGGGTATGAAAAAATGAGGTGGACTTCTCAACTTGTTGAGAGGTTCACCTCATTGGTGTTTTTATATCTAGCTGAATCGTGAGCCGACGGCAGCCTACTTGGCAAACGGCAGCTTCCGGCCGTATCAGTCAATTTGCCAATCATCCAAGCCCAGGGTGTTTGGCAAATCAACTTATACTTTGGAAGCTAACCGCCGTTTGTCGCACACTACCCAGTGACCTTACCCGCAAAACTTGGCATAAAGGCACTGTTAATCGTTTCAATATCGACATTTTGGCCCGGTTGCGGTGCGGCGACATACTGGTTATTGCCAATGTAGATGGCTACGTGGTGGGTTGCGCCGTGCTCTCCCCAGAACAACAGGTCACCTGGTTGAGCCTCCGACACGGCTTCTGTTGTAACGTGGCTTTCCTGAGTAACCGTATAGTGCCCGAGTGAGATGCCGGCTGCCTTTTGGTAGACGTAGTCGGTCAATCCTGAGCAGTCCATTCCTTGAAGGGATTCGCCACCCCAAACGTAGGGGATGTTTTGCGAAGCCAGTTGCTTGGCCAAGCTGACCACGGCGTCCGCCTTTGACGTCGCACTATTGACGGTCGCCTTGGTGGTGCCGGCATTTGGATTGTAGTAGGTGGTGCTTGCCTGTTGTGGCTGGGTTTGATTGTTATAAGTATCTGCGCTTGCTTGAGTAACCACGCCGCCCATAATCGCTCCGGCAACTGCAGCACTCAAAATGAATTTCGTGAATTTCAATGAAGAACACCTCGTTTTAATATTTGTGGTGTCATCATAACGCCCATACTTTTCAAGCAAGTTACAAAATAATTGAGTTCCGTTGACGAAAGATTGCGGTCTGTAATCCTGTTAAAGATTTGGTAGAGAAGCTTAAAAATTTGATATAGCGATTGACAAGCATCATCAAAATGTTGTTCTCACGACGAAATACTGATCTTTTTTATGAAATATCATAAACCTCTTATATTTTTTGACTAAGTTCGAAAAATGTTGTGAAACCTATTGAATATTGACTAGTAAACGCTTACAATGTCAGTTAATATATTAGTTCAACAATCAAGTCAATCAATCTAAGAGGCGAAGTCAAATGGAAATGCATAAATTCAAAGTTTTAGCAGAAACAGGCATCATGTCACGGCCAGCAACCAGACTCGTCATGGCAGCACAGGAGTTTAAGTCCGATATCAAGCTCACGTATAACGATCACACTGTTAATTTGAAATCAATCATGGGTGTGATGTCACTGGGTGTTCCCCAGGACAGCTATGTCGAAATTTCGGCCAGTGGCGAGGATGAAAGAGAAGCCATGGTAGGAATTGATACATACTTGGAAAAAGAAGGAATCGTTGAGCAGGTGCAGGAAAGTGCCGATGCGTAAGACAGGCTTCATTTAAATAACAGGCTCCTTAAGAGGCGACATGCAAACTGACTTGCGTGCCGCCTTTAATCTGTTTAGCGCGATTGGCTTTGCAACACACCAATTCCAACGCTTGTCGGCAGAAATCAATTGAAGTATCATAAGGGATGAAAGCGCTAATAAAATCTAATTATGGGATGAGAGATATGGAAAACGAAAATAATAAACTTGACCGCAAACGATTAAGTGAAATTGTACCAGCACTGACCACCGTCATCAGCGACCCTGACGATCAGTTCTCATTATTTGACTGGGGCCACGGGGAAATCATCGGCCTGATTCATCATTACGAAGATGACCCTGACACCGAAGTCGAAGACGTTTTAAGCGGTGGTGTCAAAGGCGGCTTGGGCTACTCGTACGACCCGGTTGACGAGGCCCACTTCCAAGTGGACGGCAAGGATAAGACCCTGATAAAGGGAACGGTCGCCTCAAGAAGCGTTGCCGTTCTGGTATCGCCTGACGTTCCCGAAGCGATTTTGGATTACTTGTCAATCGACATGATCAACACCCTGCAGATTCCCGGAATTCATTATGAGTATCCGGATGTCTTAGATTAACGACAAAAAAGTCTAGCCCCACACTCGAACTTCATCGAATGTGGGGCTAGACTTTTTTAGTTAATCACCACGGGCACTTTCCCCATAGCCCGCAACACCCGCACCAAATCAGCATACGACATCAAAATCGTCGCCGTATTGATATTTGGGTGGGCCGAGATTTCGGGGAGGCTTTGCAGCGACTTGTTTAGCAGGACAGTTACCTGGTCGTCGGTGTCGTGCATCAGTGCCAGCGGTGTCACCATGCCGGACACGACGCCGAGCAGGGCTTCCAATTGGGCTTCACTGGCAAATGCCAGGCGGCTGTGGCCCAACCCCAGCTGATTGGTTAATGACTTAAAGTCGACACGATGATTGTCGGTCAAGTACAGATAATACCGGTCGCTTTTCTTATCCTTCAGCAGTAAGTTCTTCACCTCAGGCAACCCTTCCGGTGTGTTTGGATCATCCATCGTCCAAATAGCCGAGTGGTCGACGCGGCGATAGTCAACGCCGACTGATTTCAATAAATCCAGTGCTTCTTGTTCAGTTGCCATTTTCATGCAGATCACCTCATTTAAGGACATATTATACGGAAAAATTCCCGAAGTTTTGCTAATTTCGTAAAAAGTCGGCAACTTCCACCAAAGTGAGCCCCCACCAATGCTTTATTTATAGGCCCTCACACAATAAAATCTCCGCCGTTGTTTCCCCATTTTCTTCTATATATACTGGCTTCTTGTGACATTGGCCAATGGATCAATTCAATCACAAGGATGGATTCATAATGACAAACAACAAGAAGCAAATCGAACTGTACCAAGATGCCTTTAATTTCCTACTGGACGGCGACCATGAGCTGGTGGTCTATGGGGTGTTGAAGAAACTGCACATCCGCCACGATAATCCATATTACGACGACTTAGTTCAAGAGGGGATGGTTGCCTTCGCCGAAAAGTACATCCAAGCCATCAACCTCAAAAAATCCCCGGGATCTTACCTGTTATTCATCTATCAAGGCGTCTACTGGCATTTGCTGGATTGCCTCAGAAAAGAAATGCGCCACCGAGCCGGCATCGAAGAACCTGATGACGAGACGGATCTTTTAGCAGAGCTGGAAGATAAGAAGAAGTCCGTCGGTTACTACGATACCCACATTATCTCCGACGAATTGATGACTCAATTGACCCGAGAAGAAGCCCGTTACTTGAGCTTGGCCTACGATTATGGGATGAACATCACCGAAATTGCCAAAGAATGCCACTGCTCGAGAACGACTGTTTACCAGTGGCGGCGTGGGGTGATCAAAAAGTTCCAAAAATAATCAAAAAAATCTGAACACTTTGGCCCCCTCAATTCGTTACTAGTATATGTAAGGGTTGGCGCCACCGACTTACAAACTATTCAAAACACGAAGGAGAATGAACGATGAAAAAAGATTGGATGAAGTCAAATGTTACCTATACGTTGGTTAATGAGGATCACAAGAAGGGCGTTAAGCATTCTTTTGCGTACGTTGCTCAAAATGTGACGGCAGAAAAAGTTGCCTCATTCGCTAAGATCCTTGAAAGCCTCGTTGACGGCAACATTACTGACGCAGCCGTATCTTCAACCGACCACGTTGAATTAAGCGACGCACCACAGACCCAACCGGCACCAGCCGCACCACAAGCGTAATCATAACGGACTAATAGGAGGAAACACACATGCGTAAATTAGAATTGGTATTTAAAACCTCAGATGAGAAGCTCAAGACATTGTCAATCAACTATGCCAACGGCGACTTGTCTGCAGAAGCTGTCACTAAAGCGATGGAAGAAATCTCCAAATTGAAGATGTTCGACCGCGATGGCATTGACCCATACGCCACCCCAATCGCTGCTCAGTATCGCAAGACTGAGATCGACAAATTATTCGACACTCGTGGTGAATAATTGATTCACTAACTAATAACAAGCTCGGAATCATCACATATAGCAACAACGGTGTGAAAAGCCCGTCAATTGAGTTATCAAACTCGGTTGACGGGCTTTTTGCGTTGGCATGTTGGCATTGTGCACTGTATTACAAGAATGTTTCAAAAGTATCAAATAAAATACTTCAGTTCAATTACCTTGCGATATTTGTTATAAGAAGCTAGAATTAGAAATGTAGAAAGTTTGGACTAGCTTGTGCTTGAAGCGACCCCTTTAATGGGTACACTATGGGTACGGGTTACATAAACCTAGTGAACTACAAAATTTTTTATCATATTGGAGGAGACGCAATAATGAAATCTAGTTTGAAGAAATCATTATTTGTAGGCTTGGCTGCTTTAGGCTTCGTCGCAGTTGCA
>OBZA01000117.1_pt1 | contig 34720 bp, 42 predicted proteins | sample 1476871 | NCBI WGS metagenome assembly OBZA01 (sample SAMEA2580227, study PRJEB22360) | human gut metagenome | biome: human gut; feature: human-associated habitat; material: faeces | place: Denmark | collected 2008/2010
AATGGTCGTTTTAGCGTTTTTAGCACTATTACTTAAGAGATTTTAGACAGCTTCTCAGGAAACGCTTTTTCATTGTTGACCGCTAAGCTAACACCCTGAACATAATAAAGAAGCTTCATTACTTTCATCTGTGTTAATGGTTCGGTAAAATCATACTGCTTTAGGTCAGCATAATTATGTACTCTAAACCAATTGACAAATTTCATAACCTCTTTCATAACGATCTCTCCTTCGAATAGAATATATCACGATAAACGATATCCGGCAATCGAAGATGCGTGATATTAAACACAAAAAAGCCCACCCCGAATTAACGAGGTGGACTGTATAAAAACATTTTCGAATTGTATATACAAAGGGGACGACAAGGCAGCCGACCAGTCCACGATGCATCCAAACAGCATGGGCCTCTGTAGCAAACAAATTATAGAGCGATGACTATTTTAATTTGACTTTTTCTCAAGTGACAAATCGTCCGAGTTAACTTTGAACTCTGGAATTACCGGATAAGTGCTAACCTCTTGTGATAACAATGCCGTGTAGGTTCTAAACTTGCTCATTAATATTGGGATAATAGCTGATGTTAATTTACGTACCTTATCTATCCCTTCCTTATCCCCGATTGATTCCGAGTAATCCTTAGGAATAACGAAGAGACCAACCACATCACAACTAGTAACAAAAGTATTGGTCTTGTATGATAAAGATGTTGTTGCAGTAATTACCACTTCATTTTCAGAAATTTTTAAATTAGGGACCTTTGCCTTCCCAAAATTTATAGAGTTTTGTTGCTTTTTCTGATTATCTTCTGAGTCAAGCTTATGTTTTTTAAAAGTAAAACTATCTAACCTAGTTTGAATTACTTTAACCTTCAATAATGATACCCCCAACTTGATTAGTATTTACCTCAATATCTGTTACATGGTTAACCATGTTTGAAACATCATCGACGTCTGAATCAATTGCAAATCGATATTTGGCGGCATTCTGTTGGTGATTATTAACACTTGGTAAGAAATCGTTTATTTTATTTAACCATGTGCTTCCAATTTTACAATATACATCAATGACATTATTCTGAGTTAACAACGAAACTATATACTGATTTAAACTCCCCCCATCTTCTTCGAAACTGACAATAGGCGTGTTTTCCACCGGAATATCGTTTAATTTTGACTTGAGCGCTTGAATTACGGATATATACTTTACCATATTTATCGAAGTTCCCATTTCAAAATCCAGAAAATCTTTTAGCGACATATTTGCAATTTTTGCAGCTTGCTTTTGGTCAATATTCAATTTGTGTTCAAGCATCATAATTTGTTGGGAAAATTTAAACGTATTCGAATTCAAGAAATCATTTGCATCATCAGAATCAAATAATCTTTCGAACAATTGTTTACGCTCATTAACCTCTTTGTTAGATATCATAAACTATCTCCCCTCCTTGAAAATTGATACGCCTTAACCTGCCATCGCAACATGATATCATTAGAAAAGCCATGAGTTTCTATATTTTTAATCATATTTATTGAATCAAGAGATAACTGATCGGTAAGCCTATTCATCTCATCGTCATTAGTTACATCAGTCTTCGTAAAACCAAAATGAAGATAATACCCTTCATTCTCCTGTATATCTTGGCCTAGAGGACTTATAGGAACCGTAAAGATAACTCTTTTTTTCTCGTACCTCGAATTAATCCTAATCTCATAGCAAGGTCGATCCATATGATTTAACAATTCAACAATCTTAGACGCAACGATTTCATCGAATGAGTTCTTTAAATAAATTGATAGGATTTTATGACAATGACTGTCCTCACTCATCCCCTCAATTATACCTGTTCGCATATTATAATTGCAAAGAGATAGTTTGGTCAAAATCACAATAAATTGTTGAAGCGTAATACGGCTACTTCTGATCGCTGATCTTAGATACTTCTCAAAAATAAATTGTTCATTGGTTTTGCTACTTGGGACACCAACAGTAAAAAAGGGGTTCATGGTTTTCCCACCTTCATTATTTGGACTGTAATTATAAATCACTAAGGAACTACTAAAACAAAGATACGTCTATATACTCGTAATGTCAATGATGATGATTTCGTAATGGCAAAGCCCCCGCTCATATCATAATTGGCATGAGGTTCCACGTCATGTTTCTCGTTTTACATCTTTCAATACTTTTTTGTAAATCTTTTAACGCAAAAAAAGCCCATCCCGATCAATTTCGAGGTGGGCTTCTTACATACTTTATTTAATTTTAGGCTTGGCCTTCTTGAGAAATTTAACATACCATTTATTGCTTGATACGTATCCTTGACCATTGATATGCAGCCTAGTTATCTTGCCATACTTAACTGGTGTGGCCCAGAAACGAGAGCCAGTACCGTAGCGCGTATATCGCTTGCCTGACTTTTTAAAATCCAAGCCATTATATACCGGCAACCATTTTAATCGAACTTGGTAAAGCCCAGGAGTTACATAGTAAGATGGCTTTTCACTGGTCTTGCTCCCAGACAGTGAACCATCAAAGTCGTAACTGGCATCAACCTTTAGTCCTTTAAAATCATCGGTAAACTGCCAACTATTTGCGTTGGCTACCCCAGGCTGCGAAACGCCATAGGCAGCTACCCAGATATGCTTGTCAATAAGTTCCGATCGCTTAATTCGTCCAGAATTGAACCAGGAACCGCTGCCGTAGGTGATGACATTTTTATAACCGGCATTGATAAGATAGCGCAAAAAGACGTTCACTTGGGGAGTTGTATTGTAGGGCAATCCGGATGCTTCAACATCAATTGCTAGAACTGTTGACTTATCCAGCCCAAACTTCCTGACCCAAGCCAAAAAGTACCGCGCTTCTGCTGTCCCATTTCCATGAAAGAAGTGGTAAGCGCCAACTGCACCAAATACTTTATAGGCATTCGTCACTTGGGCGGATGCTTTCGGATTCAAGTAGTTGGTGCCCTCAGTCAATTTGACCATAGCAGCATCAACTCCATGAGCTTTAAAAGTTTTGAAGTATGAAACTGATGATCCTTGGTAACTGGCAAGATCAATTACAATTTTAGGCATTCTGATCACTCCCTGAATTTGCTACTGATTGGATGGTTTGAGGTGCTTGAGAAGCGGAGTGTCCTACACCTTCAGGTTTGAGTGCGGATGATTGTGCGACTGGTGCTGCAGAGCTTGCCGATGTTTGCACAGGGGTGGCCGGCTTTTCGGCTGGCTCAGTTGGTTCAGGTAAAGTCTGTGGCTGGTGATTATCATAGCCGAGTTTCTTGAATTGCTGATAGGCTGCTTCAACGATTGAGTCAACAATTTCCGGAGTTACCCAGGTTAGCCCAAGTTGTGCCGCAAAGTCAGCGACATCTTTGTCGGCGGCCTTTTTCCGGTCAGATTTGGATAATCCCGCCAATGTGGCAAACTTGGTAACGGTCGTTAGGGCGAAATCCGTCACCTGGTTAAGTTGCTTATTTTTAATGTGAGTTTTCAAGTAAGGCTGTACTTGTTTGATGACAACTAAAATCAAAGCAGCCAGAGCTGCCAGAATGCCGGTGCTCTCCAACCAGTTAAAAACATCTGTAATCTGTTTAAAAATTTGCATAATATTCTCCTCCTAATGTAAGAAATGAATGAGTTGTTGTAGAATCAAATAAATAACGGAACTGGACCCGATCGCAATGGTAACCACCTTCCAAAGGTTCTGACGATTGATGACTTCCATCTCGTTTTTATGATTTTCACTTTTCTCGTCTCCACGGATGACGGCTTCCAAGATACGGTTGTTTTGTTCCCGCAAATATTTGTTGCTTTCATCGACACTTTTTAAAGTGTCAGTCATTTTATTGTTAAGATCAGTAATCCGACGTTCGTGATCCGATAATTCTTTGCCATGTTTCAATAACATTTGATGATCCTGATCGCTTAATGGCATGGCCTCACTTCCCTTCTATTTTGGGATAAAAGAAAAGCCATCTATTTTCATAGACGGCTAATTTGCATATATTGTTATGCTAATAATGTTAACTGATTTGTGTACCCGCTTCTAAAGTATTATCCAACTTAAAGATGTGTTCCACATCAATAATGACCACTGCTGCACGTGGAAAACGGTCAAAAATTTTCGGGGGTAAATACTTTTTAGATACGGAATCATTTTCATAAATCCGAGCTGTTCCTTCAAATCGAAAGCCCTTCTGAGCCTCTCTATCAGCCACTGCTACTGCCGCATAGTTGTTTTGCTGCAAGTTGTGATAGGCATGTCGAAAGGTATGCTCAAAATACAAAAGATGTGAATCGTCCAGTACATGTAACGATCCTTTAGGACCAACTTTAGGCACTCCATTCTCATCCGCAGTTGCTAGAAATGGTAATTGTTTTCCAACCATTTCTTTCATCTCTTCAGATAAAATAGGCATTATATAAGTCTCCTTTCCCATATAAGAATTATTGCGTACTCCCAGTGTATTTGCGAAGTGTAAACTGTGTCAAGCATTTAACCTAATACTCGTTTACAGTAGGAATTGCTTCTGAAACTTATCTGATTCAGAACTGTTTTTGGGCAAAACAAAAGCACCTATCCGTAGATAGATGCATTTTCATATACTTTTAGGGGATATATGAAAAACTATGAATATATCTAGAGGTATATATTCTGGGGGAATATACACTTGAGGGGTATGAATAACAACAGTGAATGCGCTGTTATCCACGTGAAATATTGTAACATACTTTGCAAAAATTGAATACCCGATCATCGGTATCAAGTGTTACATAATAAGTCATAAAAATATCCTTCTTTCTAATTATCTATATTAGTAGCGTGTCGTATCCAAACCAGCAATCTTCTAGATATCCAGAAACTACAATATCCGAAGTTTGCTCAGCATCAACTGAAATTTTGCTTCCACTAATACTAAAAGAGCTAGTCTCAGAAGTGCGGTGGTTAGCGTCTTCATACAGCATGTGGCCACTGCCTTTACTTGTAAATTTTGAAACTACACTTGAAAAATCTAAATATGCATTACCGTAATTGGTTTCGTAATTAATTTTCATCATCCATTGAATGTATATTTTCTTGTTGACAGGATCTATCTTATACAAACAATTTGTGTAGGGAATTGTTCCAATGTCAACTGTGATAAGTGAACTGTCTAATTGACGCCAAGCACTTTCTTCAACGCTTTTCAAATCGGCCATAGTAGCGGCCTGATTATCCCCCTTATCTGTCGAGGCGTCATTTATGACTGGCGCAATACTGAATGTCTGTGCAGCTGTAAATGTTTGAGCCTGTCCTGTTCGTGCTAGGTCAGCTGGTAAACTGCTTGCGAGTAATAACGGATTATTGTTAACGGTTGGAATAGTATTAAAGTTGTTAGCACCAGATAGGTGGGCTACTTTGGAATCATCAGCAGGCGTGTAGGCAATTTTATCTTGTTTGGCGTTAACCTCTTCAATTCCTGCTACATCACTAGCAGGTTTACGCATATCTGTGCTGTGAACAACTTTACTGTCATCAGATAATAACGTCCAACTATTCCAACCCGCACCTGTATAAACTCTAAAGTACATGAGATTTTCGTTATCAGTAATTGCTATTTGTGCTTTTCTGCCACTCCCCCAACCACTAAAGTAAAATGTAGTGGTGGTAAAACCATGAACTTTATCAGGACCATCCGTCATAGGAGGCGCTGCTAAAACAGTTCCTAAAGGTAAATCATTAAATGAGCCAGAATTAACAATACCAAGTGGTGTAATGCTAGTTTTGGAAAGGTCATAAGTCAAACTATTAGCCGTGATTGTACCATTTTTATTATCAGTAACTTTTGTACTCAATCCATTATTTAAATCAGTAACTGTAATTAAATCAGAATTATCTTTTTGAACTTTACCGGTAAAATTAACATTTTCAGAAGTATTACCGCTATTAGGATCCCTATGGATAACCTTGCTATCATTAGCTGGTGTGTAGCCAATAGAATCCTGTTTAGCATTAACTTCTTCAATTCCGGCTACATCACTAGCTGATTTGCGCATATCAGTAACATTAACTTTTTTATCCAGTTGTTGATTAACGTCAACCGTCTTGGCATAAGCATTCCCTGCACTGTCTGTAGGATCTGTTTTAAATTTCTTTTGGCCGTCAATTGTTTCATCACCAGTCGTATGAACAACTGTATCGTTGGTAGCAAACGAATCATCAATCATATTAAATTGAATTTGACTTGCATTTGAAAACCCAATGTTGAATTTATACGTATATGATACCGGAGTACTACCAGAAAAAGCTGGTATTGTATCTGGACTATTTGTTGATGTGATAACTGCAATTAATTGTGATTGCCCATTTTGAGAATCAGATCCCCAAATTCCAAATACCCATGCCTTGTAATCGGCGCTTATGGATGAGTTATCAACGACTGTTGAAATAATCAAGGTATTACTATTTTTAGAGAATCCGTTTGCACTAACAGTTTGTACTACCTTTGGAACAGATGTCATTGTTGAGATGTCTGTTGTCGATGGTAATTGAGTATCACTTATTTCTATCTTATCAACGCTTAGTGATGACTTGTTCGCTAATATTTGAGCAATAAGGTTATTTCCGTTAGCAGTTACTTTTGCCAAGTCATATGCCATGTTAATTGCCTCCTTTTACATTAACTTCTTTAACCATGATGGACTGAGTCCCAACACCTACATATTCAATTAGTTTAGAATCGTTCATAAACGCAATTGTATTAATCGTAACTCCGTTTAGAGTAGCTGATGATAGACGATCCATGAGGATTATCAGTGATTGGCTTGATGATATTAAACTAGTTGGAAGGTTATCAATGTCAACAACCTGTGGGTTCCCAACCATTTTGGTACCATCCCAATGATAATCAGTATGAACTTTTACTCCTGAATTTATTGGTGATATTTGTAAAGCATTGCATATGATGTTGATAATGTCGTTAATGGTTCCACCGGAATGTGATGCCAAAATCTTTGTTTTGAGGATAAACCGATAAGTATCATCATTGGCTCCATATCTGGGTTGATGGATATCATCACCAATCTCATCAAGCTGTTCGCCAACCGCTTCATCAATTATCCACGAACTTTGAATCATTTCTGCTCCATTATCAAGCCAGAGCTGAAAGTCAGATAATACACGAATAACCGTATTAATGTTGCTACCAGTTCCAACAGCCAGCCCCCGATCAAACATTCTAAATATTGTGTGGATATAGTTCATCATAACTAGTTTGATACATAGTCAACCTCCACATTATCATCATCAATCATTGGGATTTCAAAAGCAGTCAAAATGATATTGTCGGTGCTTAATTTGCTCTTATCTGTTCCAATTGTAATGTCTGCGTAGTTGACGCCGTCAATTGCATAGACATTAGAGAAGAATTGATTAGTAACAACTGTATCTCCCATCTTAAGGCTTTCAATATAGCCTTCAATTGCGGCTTTAATGTCATCAGTTCCCTCAGATTGATCAAAGCTATCACTAACTTTAATAGACGCTTTGACATAAATTGGTGTTTCCTGTGGCCTATCAAAGAAGATTGTTTGAGTTGAACCAGAATCATCTATGACCGTCTTACTTAGAGATCCATAAAGCGCAATTCCACCGCCTCCAACTCGGAAAATTGTGTTGGCCACATCCTGATCGGTCCCACCTTGTACGTAATAATGAACTGTTTTTGGCGGGTTCCCATACGAATCATTATCACTAATTGATGCATTGTAGACACTTTTTACGGCAGTGACTCCCTGAGTGTTCATTAATGCAGTGTATACACCATTAATTGTCCCAGATTCATTGGAATTTGATGCTAGTAGCAATCGGTTTCTAAAATCAAGATCTGTTTCCATATCTTGACCACCCTCGGCTGCCTGTGAATTGGTTACATTATCAATTTCTTCAACAGGCGATTGTTGGTTAACAATTGTACCTGCATCAACATTGTATTGTGATCCTAATTCATTTGAAACAACAACTGTTGATCCGACTCCATTGACATCAAGTTGACAGTCATCAACGGAATAAAATTCGTTACCATTGTCATCCATAAATACAGTTCCTGTTGGAATTACATATCCAGATGTTCCAGTAAATGATAAAGTTACGCTTGCAGGTTCTGCTTGTTTACGCATTAAGCCATAATTTCCGCCTATTCTATCTAAGTTCACTCCAGTTGCTTGCTGTATATATCCAGAATCATGAACATTTTCACAGTTCTCGTCTAAATTAACTGCAATTCGGGCTAAAACCCGTGCAATTGTTCCCCAAAATGATCTGGATGATACATTAGTGTCTTCACCATTCTCTTTCCGAATAAATCCTTGTACTGTATCTAAAGCATCATCATATCCCAACGGTGAATAACCATTTTCATCAATCACTTAAACCACCCGTTTCCCAGTCAAATTCCTTTAGCTGATTATTGACCTCGATAGTAATGGCCACATTCAAATTACGATCAACTTGTTTGAATTCTACGTTATGGACATCATCAATTCGTGGGTCCTCAAGTAAGCAGTCTCTGATTTCAGCAGTCACAAATTGTTCTTGCTTTATGCTACCAACAACTGCATCCCAATCTAATCCTTCATCAGTGTCTAAATACCAACCACCTTTTCGAGTATTTAGAGCAATCTTACATGACTGCGCGATTTCGTCCATATTCTCAACCGTGATAGCATTCCCATATTCATCCTGTTCAAAGTCGCCATTATCATTGACGTAAATATCTGTTGCCATTAAATCCACCTACTTTAAATCTATTTTCCCCACAATCACACCATCGTTCTTATCGTGCATGCGTTCACTATCAATTTTGTACGCATTTGATCCCCTAGCATTCGAGTTGTCACGATCTTCAAACACCACCATAACAACATCACCAACTTTATAGTCTATTGTGACCTTGACAGTATCACCATTTAACGTGATGACCATCGGGATATAGCACGCAGATAAGCTCAAAAGTTGTGGTCGTTTAGTCCCATCGGCATAAAGAGCTAATGGTTGAACGTCATAGGTTTTATCTGAATTGACCTTAACAATTTTACAGCGCATTGCGCTACTCAACTCGCCCATGATTTCGTTTTTGTAGGTTTGAAAGAATTCATCCATGTAGTCTCTACTTTTAGCCATTATTTACGCCTACTTTTTTGCTTAGCCTTCAACTTTTTACGATTAGCAGCATCAAGCTTGGCTTTAGCTTTCTTATCCTTGCTTTCAGCCTTTTTAGTCGACACAGCTGTCTTCTTTTTGTATTTGGCATAATCGACCACGTCCAAGGTTGAAATCCCTGAGTCATCAGTTATCGCTGATGTGCCACTTTCTATTAGAACCCAGCCCGTTAAAGTTGTGCTCTCGAGATGAAAGATATAACCGACTGCAAACGCAGGTCGAAACAAAGCTGTAACCTGATAATGCTGTAAACCATCATCCGAATCATCCTGGGCTTCTGGTTCTGCCAACAAACCGGTTGAATATTCTAGATAGAACTGCGACTTTTTATTTTTTGAGTAATCAGCGATTTCTAGCCGACCGTGTGGATAAGAAACTGGCGTCTTACATTGAGATGCAATACTTTTAATTGCAGCCATTGGTTTAGATTTTGCCGTATATCCTTTGGTAAACTTTTTGTCGTACACAAGTTTGAGCTTATAAATTTTGATACCAGCTTCTTTGGCAATTTTTTTAATAATTGACGACCCTTTAGTATTTTTGGCAAAAGACAACGGTTTATATTTGGTCTTTTTTGAAACCTTAGCCTTAGCTGTATGATTAGCCTTTTGTTTAACATATTCTTTACGTTTCTTCTTAGCAAACGCATTTTTCTTAGTGATAATCGTATGACTATAAGCTCGTAACTGCTTACTGGTTGCATTTGGATGATTGTCAATCCACTTACGCCGTTTTGCATTCATTTTGCTGTTATAGGCCGTTATTGACTGATCGAGTGTTTTTTGAGCTGATACAGCACGTGAAGAGGTTGTCTTGACCTTAACTTCGGGAAGCTTATCATAATTACTTCCATCAGCGATTGTAATTGTGGTGGTCTTTTCTGACTCATCAATTGTGGACGGGGTCGGCGTCGCTAAAGTGCCCTCCATGATAATCCCGACGTCATTATACAGTCCCGTTTCGCTGTACCAGCCACCATACACCCGGGCATTAGCGCCCTTGGTTAGATATTTAATGTCTTCAGTTGGTAAGTTCATGATGGAAATTTGGGTTGTTTCTTTACTACCTGACTGATATGAAGCTTCAATGTCCATTGATACGTTGTAAGGAATCTTGGCATAGCTCTTTAAAGTCAGTTTTCCTTTCTTGCCATCAACTTCCAATCGCCGGTATAGCCTTACCAATTTCATAGATTATCACCCCAATCGCTGGGTAGAGCATATTCATTACGGTCATCCGACGGCTCATCTTCAATCAACGAACTACCAGTATCATCATCTAGCAAGTCAGAGTTATCTGTATCATTCTCATCAACATCTGCGTTGCTAGGATCCTCAATGTCCGGATCCAAATCATCGTAATATAGAAACACCGATGTTTGAAAATTATCAATACTGACGCTATTTTCCATCCCCGCTTCATCAAAGGGGACAATTCGATCCGCCGGAAGATTGGCATCATTAATATTCCATAAAGGCATACCATAAACTAGCTTTTCACCAGTAATTAAAGGTGTGTCGTCAGCGTCATACAAATTAAAATAAATACTGTCGAAGCGGTCACGATAGTATAATTCAATCGTGAAATTCTCGGCCCCCGATGTAAACACGCTGTAATTTGGCATATCACTAGTATCGACAACTAATTTGTCATGTAAGCTCACGATCTCACCTCCTATTTGACTCTTATTTTGACGCCCACTGGAATGGAGCGATCCGGATACTTATTCCACTTCCGTAGCTGGGACACGCTCACATTGTATTTGATAGAAAACTTATAGTATGTGTCACCCGACTTAGTAGTAACCGTTTTAACCGAACTTTTACTACTATTCTGCTTATGCCCACTGCCTGCTTTTTTATTAGCTTTCCCCTTATTTTTAGAAGCACTTTTCTTCTTTTTGACGTTGGAATCAGCCCAATCAACCTTTTGAAGAGTTATCGACAATGGAACTTGATTAGTCACATAAGTATCGTGTGGCTTATCAATTGCCGAAATAATCGAATGGGCAAATGATGTTTGACCATGCAATTCAACTTCAGCTGTGTTTTCAGCCCATTTTCTAACACGTTCAAACTTCTTGACCAACTTTGGCACATCGCCATCTTCGCCAATTAAAGCACCACTAACTGCAATGCTTTCCGTTCCTGCCTGCGTCACAGTATTAATTGGGGTGTGTTTGATTACTGCAGTTTCATTAACATTAACGGTTTCAGAAAAGTCCTCACTATCCGGCCATAAAACAGCGTAACTTTCTTTACTCCCCGGATTAAAAGGTGTTATCCAAGTCACATCCTTACCACCAGTTTCAGCCATTACTGCCGCCGAAATCGCTTTTTTCAAGATTGCCCGTTGAAGTAGCTTTTCCGCTGCTAAACTCGGCTTAGCTTTCTTAGCTTTTGATAGTTTGCTTTTAGCTGATGCCTCAGTCTTTTGGGCTTTGGCAAGGGTCTTCTTTTGTGAATGCAATGTTTTTTCAGTCGCAGCTATCTGTTTAGCTAAGGCTGTCTTTTTACTTCCGGTGGCCTTGGCATACTCTTTCTTAAGTGCTGTCAGCTTTTTATTAGTTGCCGTAACTTTCTTTTGATCTGCCGTCACTGCCTTAGTAGCCGATTTAACTTTAGCCGTATCTTTGGTCACTGTTTGGGCTACCTGCTGATACTTTTGATAGTCACTTTTAGCACTGTTGTAAGCCGATTGAGCATCAGCTAAAGACTTCTTAAGCCGATTCAAATCATCGAGCTTGGTTTGGGTTGACGAATCAGCTGTCACTGTTGGAATTGAGAATAAATAGTTGATTGCGTTAGCCCCATTATCGTTATTGTTAAATGTTACGAGAATCGCACTCCCAGTTGAATAGATGCCTTCGGGCTCATTATCACCGTATTTCATGCCATAACTGCCCGTATTATAAGTTTTAACAAACACTTGTGTATTTGTCTCAACGTTATAGCAGCCTACCGTTGCTGGGTCGCTATTGGAGTTATAGGCACCGCTTTGCCAGAATACATATGGATAGCTGAGTGATTGTGATTGCCATGTCTGTTCACCAATCGTAAAGCCCATTGTCGAAATACTGATAGTATTCTTGGGTGATGATAGATTACCAGGATCACAAATGCAGTAACTATCAGCTGTCGTATAACCAACCAAATTATTAGTGGCATCATAGTTAACTCTTAGCATCCCCTCTGAATTAAACAGTGAGCTTAGAGAACTTGCAGCAATCGTTTGACCAGCCTGGTACGGAAATTTGCTGATTTGGTAGCCGTCGCATTTAACAACTGCCCAGATATTTCCTGAGCCATCAACCCCAAATGATGAGCCATGACCGCCGTCAGTAATTGTCATCTTAGAGACGTATTTCATTGAACTGTCCATCATTTGGTAAACCGTATCTGATCCAGAAGCATATGAAATTAGGTAGCCACCATTATAAGGAACCGTATATTGAGAACCAATATATGGTGATTTGCCAATTGTATATTGAGCTAACAAGCTGTGAGATGATTCGTCAATACTTAATTCTTTGCCATCTGCAGCATCGTTTAAGCCGTTTAGATAATCATTATTGGCCTGGTCATATGCTGCTTGAACACTCTCTAAAGTAGAAAGTGCCGAATTATATGCACTCTTGACCACATCTGCTGTCGTTGTTGCCATTATGCTGTCCCCCCTTCACGTGTTGCCATCATTTTCCCAAACATCGCTTGAACTTTTTCTTCAACTTGTCTAGAAATATCATTGGCAACTTTAGTTCCAGCATTTTTATCATTAGCGTTAACCGTGATATTCATGTTCAAATTGACTGTAACGTTATTACCTTTACCAGAAGTAGGTTGATGCTTATCTGGCATGTTTTTGAGTGGGTTATACTTTCTCAGGTTTTCCAACAATGCTCGATGCATCTTCTTCTGGGATTCATTGCTGAACACCGAATTTGATACTTTACTTCGAGCATCAATCGCCGAAGCAATTAAGCCATCTGCGGTCTTGCGCTTAGGATTAATAGCAACTTCCGGTTCGCCCTTCTTCTCACCAAAAATGGCGGGAACACTCGACCAACCACCATTAGCAAATCGTCTCGAACCATGAGGGCCGGAGTTTAACCAGTCAAACTTCCTAGTTCCCCGGATAACAGTTTCTCCTGAAGCTGCTTTATATTGGCTATTGTTCAAATAGGCCAATACTTGATCGTATGGACTAGCCCAGTTTTTGTGACCCGAAACTGCATAATTCATAAAGGTTGATTTTGTAAATTGTAATGGGCCTCCGGCAGGATTACCATTTGCTGAGTTTATATCATGAATTTTCTGCATTTCGTTCGTATTTCCAGTTTCAGAAATGGCAACTTTTAATATGTCACTCATAATTTTTCCACGAATACTTGAAGGAACTTTCATAACACTTTCAGCTTTGCGAATCATGGCTTTGGTAATTGAACTGCCACCCATCTGGCCACCGAAATTACCACCAGATACTTTAAGGTGCTTACCAACCCATTTAAGTTGTGGTGCAATTTCTTTCGCAACTAACTTTGATAATGCACTACTATGCTTAGTGTCAGCCTTCTTATTACCATTTGAATGGCCGTGCATCTTAGTAACATCAAACCAACCATTATGCGAATAACCTCCATGCTTCCAAAGTGAACCTTTAGAAACACCAACATGGACATGCATTTCGTGACCAGCTAGGTGCCCCAAAGTAGCGATTGCTTGGCCAGTCTTTATTTGGTCGCCAGTGTGAACTTTGATATTTTTGTTAGTTCCAAACTCTTGGTAGATTTCTTGATAGCCGTCATCGCTTTTGACTGTGATAATGCTACCTAAATCTTTGTAATCATTCCATGGATTACTTGTCCCAGTTCGCGTAACTATTCCACCATGAACGGCACGAATAGCCGACCCTGCTGGCCCTGAAAAATCAACACCATCATGGATTCCTTTACCTCGGCGAGCATTAAAACCATTTGATTCAGGTAGCCCCGGTGTATGTCTCCAGTTGCCACCGGCACCGCTTCCACCACCATTTCCTCTGGCATTGTCCATCTGTCGCCATACTTCTGCCGACCAAGGATTACCATATTTGGTGGTAGATCGCTTGCTTAGCCCTTTAATAGCATTTCCAAGAACTGTATTAGACTTGGAAATATTTGATGAAAATTCATTTGCGAAAGCTCTGTTCGGATGGGCATTATTTTTACTAATAATTTTGTTAAGTTCAGTGTGTGAGACACCTGAACCTTTAGCAAAGTGCTGAATGCCCATTGAACGTCCCAATTCTTGGGTTTGTGATCCGTTAAGAACTCGGTCACGTTTTTTTAGGGGGATCATCCTGTCATTTCCGTGCGGAATTAATAGGGAATTATTACGAATAATAGATTCTTGACGTGGACCAGACTTAGCATCATTCACGATCGCCAACTGATCATTAGAAAGCTCTCCGTTTGAACCCTTAGCGTAGTGAATGGCATTGATAACGGAACTATTACCACCAAACTGTCCAAGGACTTTATCAATTCCTTTAATACCACCATTTAACTGGTGAACAGTATTGGACATTGCTGAATGCGCGTAGTTATCCATCTTACCAAGTGCATGACCAAATCCGGTTGCAGTAGCTTTACCAGATGAGATAACTCCCGACTGCATTTGGTTAACTTGCTTCTGCACGCCTTTTTGCATGCTGTCATAGGTCGAGATAGCCTGATTCTTAGACTTGGTTGTGTAGTGTTTAGTATCACTATTGATGTTGCGCCACTTCAACGTATTACCCTTATCAAACTGACTCAACTGCTTATATGAACCCTTTTGCAAGGCATCATAATCACTAACAGTCTGTTTCTTGATATCTTTAGTGTGCTTTGAAGTCGTTTTGCTGACTTTCGACCAAACCTGGCCACTCTTCTTACTCAATCCATCAATATCTGACTTAGCTCGTTTACCGCCAAGCTTAGTGTTTCCAGTAGCATAACCAGGTAATACACGGCCATATGAACCATTGAGTACCTTTTTAGTATCTCGGTGATTAAGGATTCGCTCACCGTGCTTAACATGCGTGATTTCAGGACCATTAGCACCTAACAAACGCGCTTTACGACCGTTTACTGTATATGCTAGTTCTGTGCCACCTTCACCAACAAGTGCCGTATGCGCACGCGTTGACGCACTACGAGTTCCTAGAGCATGCGCAGCAAACACGTTTCCAGGAAGCTTATTAGCATCTTTGCTAGCAGTCCGTCTAGATTTAGACGGATGCTTTTTGCCATTCTTCATCTGTGTGAGAAATGAATTATTTTGTTTAAGGCCATTAGTTAAATTACTTGCCATTGCTTTAGTGCCAAGATGGCCAAGCTTAGTCAGGCCACCCCAAAGGTTACCCCACCATTCACCAAAGCGGACCCAAATGCCTTTAATTTTTCCGGTCCAGGTATTCATTTGTTTCAAATTACCTTTAACCATGGCTGAGGTCTTTTGAACGACCTTTTCATGCATTGTTTCAGCATTATCAATAGTCTTATTCTTAGTAGTTCGAGCGGCACTGATGGTTTTATCCCGTTGACTGCGCGCATTGGCGATAATCTTATCATGTTGCTTTTTACTAATTGAATGAGTTACATAATATTCCCTGTCGGCCGCGTTACGAACTGAATTGTACTTTTTATTAGCAGCACTTTTAGCAGATTTGTAAGTTTTGTTTGCAGAACTTACAGTTGACTTCATCGTTTTATATGAAGACCTGATAATTGAACGAGCCTGTTGCTGAGAAATTTTCGAGGTACGATCTTTTAATCGACCGTAAATGATGGTTTCCTTGTTGGTATTATTGGTAAGTAACTTAGATACTGCCCGATTAGTTGCTGAAATAGCAGCTTCACGACCTTTGCCACCATTTTTCTCACTCCGATTAATCTTGCTAATTCCTTTGGAGACATTGGAATAGCGTTTATTCCAATACTTACTATCCGATTTTTCCATCGAACTAGCTTGTTTCTTAGTGATAACGCCTTCTTTTAGGAGCATCTGAACGCGCTTGTTAGACGAAGATTTCTCCGAGCTAGTATATGACTTAAGCCCCTTACGCATAGATCCATATACGTTTTGATTGATCTTCGAGCCGGTTCCCTTGGATACGGTAGCCCAGTTATCATTAGCTTTATCAAATGAAGATGTAAATGACTTTAATTCTTTATCTCCAAACTTATCTAAGCCAAGAGTAACTCTTCGATGATGAACTTTGTTATTAGAATTTTTACGGGCGTTCATAGCCTGTTGATAACCAAGACCATTAGCCGCTTGTGCTTCTGACCCTTGAAGACCCGCTCCGGACTCTCCGGGAACTGATTCTTTCCTTTTGGTCCCGTCAATGTTGCCACCCTTAGCTAAATTCTTTATATATTTGCTTCCAGCAATATATTTAGCAACAGAACCACCAACAGACGATCCAATCATGGCAACCAATGGATTACCACCACTTAGCGCAAGACCCAGGCCAGCACCGACAGCATTACCGCCGGCTTGCCACATTTGACTACCGCCTTGTTTACTGTCAATACCATGCTTAAATGCACTAACGGCATGACCACCAATTTGAAGGCCAATGGTGGCATATGACATTCCCTTTAGGAGTTTGTCACTGCTTAACGCAGTTGCTGCATTACCTAAACGGGATGGTGCAAAGTGAGTTGATCCGATTCTAGTAGCTGATACTTTTTCTTCACGACGAATTCGCGATCCTACCAGCGGTGAAGCCCCTGCGACATCTTCAACAGTTGAAAGCACCCTGGATGCGGTGGAAGCCTTGCGACCTTTACCAAATAGAAGGCTGCTTGATAACCCTAAAAGGCCCTTGCCAACCTTGATACCGCCCCATACTCCCGCAAACGCTGCGGCATAACCGGCTGCTTTCTTAATTGGTGAAGGAAGGCCAATTAAAACTTTAAGGAATTTGTTAGCAACTCCCAATGCTTTGGTGAATAGCGGAAGAATCGTTTTAGTGAATCCCATCCCCATGATATTCACGTATTGCTTGAAGACATTAATCTGATTTTTCCAAGATGCCATATTTTTCTTAGCAAGAGTGGCAATATAGCCATTCTTACCGTATTTTTGAGCACGACTAACTTGTCCAGTTAATGATCTTAACTGTTTAGTATTATTGGCCAGGATTAAGCCTGATTCTTGCCCAGTTGTCCCAAAGAACATGTGAAAAACGTTAAATTTTTGAGCAGAGCTCATGCCTGCCGTGGCTTTCTTCAAGACGTCCATATTATCAGCAAGACTTTTGACTTGCCCGTTGGCCTTTTGAAAATCTGATGGCTTAAGCCCCAGGGCTGACATAACTTGTCCTTGTTGAGACTTAGCAGTCATATTAGGCGCGGCAAACGAATTCATAACCTTACGTAAACCAGTACCAGCAATGGAACCATCTTGTCCGTTATTTGAAAGAACACCGACGCCGGCGACGGTTCTGGCAAGCCCTTGATTAGAGCTATGGGCAGTTGCACCAACATATCTCAGCGAGTTTCCCATACCTTCGAAGTTTGTGGCAGTTAGATCTGATCCATATGCCATTTCGTTCAGAACTTTCTTGGTGTAGGCAGCCATCTTCCTCCTTGAATTACCAGCTTTAGTTTTATAGCCAAACTGTTCAAGCGTAGGAGCACCATAATTAACAACCGCATTATACGGATCTCCTGAAGCTCTGGCAGCCTGTAGGAAGTATTTGTGTGATGCTAATTCCTGACTACCGTTATATCCACGTCGGACAAGTTCTTCACCACCTCTTGCCATCGCTGTTGGTGAAACACCATACTGTAGTGCAAAACGATTGTTTTCTTTTTGCATTGCTGAAGTTTCACGTTTTGATTGAGAAGTCGATTCTCCACCAGTCTTTAACAAGTTTTTGATAGTAATATACTTATTCTGCAAATTTGTAGCTTCATTGGCTGATTTAAGGAATGCGGCGCCAACCATTCCTGCTCCCATAGCAATCTGAGAACTAATATTTACAAAGTCGTTGCCGGCATCGTACAGATTTCTAAACGACTTTGTTGTCTTGCGACCACTTCTGCTCAGATTATCAAATGACGACTTACCTTTTGTACCGAACCTTTGAACACGTGTATTTGCATGATCAATATCACTACTTGTTTGCTTGAGATTTGTCTTTACTTTGAAGTTTGCCTCTTTAGGCAAACGTTTAAATGAGTTCCTGGCTTCCTTGGAAGTATCAGAAAAAGCCTTGCCGATTTGCCCCGCATATTCACGCGAGCTATCAGCAAGGCCTTTTAAACGATTGTTTATGTTATCGACATCACTTGTAAGATTATCTGATAATTTTTTGGATTTAGAGATTAGACTGTCATATTTATCTTCAAACTTGGTCAATCCCTGAACCGACATGCGATCGCCAAAATGGGAAAGTTGATTGTTGGCCTCACGGCTTGATCTGATAAGCCGATCCATCTTGTCATTCGCACGATCAATCGCATCCATGTTTTCTGATACAACTCGGAATCCAACTTTGGCACTTCTTGCGTATCCCATGTTAGAATCCTCCTCGCATTTGTGACTGTACTTCCATGCGCTTAGAAATCGCCCAATTGAAGACAGACAGTTCATCAGCATTCATATACTTAATTGGCCGAGGCAGTCCGCTTTCTAACCCATTATAGATATAGGCAGTCCAACCAATTGATTGAGACGTTGATTTATTAATTAATGCCTCAAGATCCGTTTTACGAATAAAGTGATTAGTTAAGTTCTTGCACAAGAAACCGGTCAGCTTCTGAGCAAACCTTCATAACGCCAGAATGGTTTTCCCAGAATTTCCAACTCATTTTTTCCGGTTTTCCGCCAACAGTGGGCGTACCAATAAGCGGATTAAGTCCAAGATCATCATTACCGTTAATAAAGGCATCCCAGTAGGCATGACGACTAACATCTGCCAAATCAGTAAACTTAACGGCATTCTCTACGCCTGGGAAATTGAAGGGATATTTAATGTTTTGCTTGGTCTTTTTGTCCCAAAGGGTTACAGAGCCAACAATCATGCCATTTCGTTCAGTTCTAACCAATTTTGGTTCCTTAACAGGTGTCTCGGTAGCCTTTTTAGTTGTTGACTTAGTTTTAACTTCTTCTGTCATTTCAAACATTCTCCTTTATTTATCAATTGAATATAAATTTGTTTTATGCAGTAATCGGGTCAACTTGCAATACAGAAGCCTTAAAGACTACAGAAACACTTGGATATTCAGCGTTAAGAGTTGTATCAACAGGACGGGTAATTCGTGCACTATCTGTATGGAAGTGAGCAAAGCTTGATGTTACTGATACAGGGACGCCAGTCAAATTGTTGGCCAAGTCAATGAGATGAGCATAATTGGCAGCATTAGGATCAATACTAAACGTAAACGTACCAGAATGATCATGGTTAATGGCTGATTTACCATTACCATTATTATCAACCGAATCAGTAACGTTATCGTTGTTCCAAGCAACAGCTACTTTATCGCCAGTGCCAAAGTCAGTAAATGGGAGGCCATCAATTTGAACTGACACTTCCCATGGGTCAAATGTGTTTTGTGTAAGTTGCATTATCAATTTCCTCCTTATAGGTCGATTTCACCAGAAATATAAACATCATCAATGGCATCTGCTGGATGATACTGCCAAGATAAACCACGATAAATACGTTGTGAGACATCAGTGTCCTTCATATCTTCTCGTGGCAACGCAGTCACGGTATAATCTGGCTTCCCATTATCTTTCTCACCAATTCCACCATTACGGTAAAGCTGATCAAACACGCTTTCAATTCCAGACTTGAGCAAGTTAATACCGGTGTTATCATAAGAAATTTTAGGATTTTTAACCATGATTTCAGTAAGCTTCTTGTTGCTATGCTTGATAATAAAATCACGTCCCAATAACATGTCAATATAGTCTCCGCTTAAGGTTTTACCATCACGTACGATTGGCATCCCTTGAGCAAAATAATACGTATTAATGTTACCTTCTGAATATGGAACTAATTGGTCTTGCTGGAATGATAATTGGTCTTGTGGTAGCACGCTGTCATCAAGACCTGACGTGTTAGCAATATCGAAACTACCGACTGGTAATGCACTTACCGCCCCTACAGTACCGGATGATAATACATTTGCGTGATCAGTATCAGTATTAGCCTTAAATGCAGCTGTATTAACATTGGATGCGTATGGTGCGGTATCAGCAATATCATCGACATCAACAAGCAACAGTCCGGTGTTCTGGGCTTCAATGTAATTCGATAATGCTGGAATCTTGCTTTTATCAATTCCAACTGGAATTAAATATTCATCGCCAGAGTTATAAAACTTTTTAACAGCGGCAATTAAATTATCTGAGTTTGCCATTATATTTTCCTCCCTTACTTAGCAGCCTGAACAGGATCAGTTCCATTCGAACCTTCATTACTTTTTTTGTTAAAGTTAGCAGTCGAGATCTTATTCAAAGCCGTTTTAAATAATGACTCTGCAAATGAAGTATTAGGTGCAATTGCCTTAACAGTGTTAATAAGCGTGGCATCGTCCAAATCAACTTCAAACTTAAGGGTGACACCATCAACTTGGCCATCAAAGGCAATTGTATTTACATTGTTTTCTGATTTAATTTGTAGCATTCGTTAGCCCTCCTTAAGACGCCGCAGAAACTGTTACATTAGAAGTTGCGGTGAAACCACCATCTTTAGTAGTTGCGGTGATAACAGCAGTTCCTTCTTTGACATACGTTACTTTACCAGTATTGTCTACCGTAGCTACAGTATCGTCTGATGAGCTAAATAAGACCCCTTGGTTAGTTGCCCCAGAAGGTTGAATATTTGCTGTTAATTGATCATTTCCGCCAACTTTTCCTGATAATGTCGTTTTATCAAGCTTTACACCAGTAACTTTAGTTACGGCTGCTGCAACACTAACATGAGTTGTAGTGGTAATTTCATCATTAACACCAGTCCGGAAAGTAATAGTTGAATTACCTGCTGACTTGAATGCAATAGTAAATGAGCCATCACCGTTTGGCGATACACTTGCAACCTTAGTATCGCCAGATACGGCACTTACTGACTTATCCGTTGCAGTTGCTGGTAATACAGTAGTAGTTACTTTAGTAGTTCCGCCAACTGTTCCCGTTACACTGGATTGATCGACGTTAATACTTGTAGGTGATACAAACGAATTCTCAGCGACTGCCTTGACAACTAGAATTGCTTCCGGTGGATTTGGACCACCGAATACTGCTTGGGCATGGAGATATACCAAGCTATCTGGATCAAAGTCGTCCCCAACTTCTTGAAGACTGTTATAGCGAGTTTGAGTAGCTTCGGTTGCGTCTGGATCTTCAATTAAATACTTTGGAATTTGATCGCCCAAGTCCTTAACTGGTGTTACAAGCTTAACGGTTGTATGCACTGGGCCAAGCGGTTCATTAGTAATAGGCATTGTGTTTCCTCCTAATTTCTATTTATACTTTGGTTGTTATTATCAATTGATTCAATAGTTGGTTGATCTGATTCAAAGTTGCGTTCAACTCTAATTACCAAATCAAACCCATATTGCTGAATGGAATTGTTAATCCCAATAAAGCTGTTGTCTTGTGGATCTTCTACATCAACAATGATGATTCCCTTTTGTTTAACCTGATAGTGGACTTCTGGGTCTCTCAAATTAGCTTGTAGGTTATCCATGAGGTCTAATCCACGTGATTCATTAGCCGTATGAATGACAATAGACAGATGAGTGTCTACTGGTTCATGCATGGGATACATGTGCTGTACAGGCATCACGATACTCCCACGAGGATGCACAGTAATGAAGGGAAGTGATGGCTTATTTCCAATGGAGTAATCTTCAACAACGTGTTTTTCATCGAGGTTAGTTAAAGAACGGATCTCCTGAATCATTATTGCCAGTATTTCCTGCCAATTGATCGTTCGCTTCATTATCGCTTTGCACCTCCTGACTGTTCGACCTTAGATAATAGACGCATGCATCCGAAATACCATAATATGGGTCTTGACCAACGACTTGAAGATATTCCCACTGAGTATCATCATCACCATTTTTAATGGCAACGACGGTTCCCAAAGGAACATTTAGATGCATTGAATACCATTCGTGACTATAATTGACGCTTTTACCATCACCAGTAAGGATTATTTGGTTGGCATCGGCATTAGGACTAACTGGGGTTATCGGTTCACTATCGTCAATATATGGTTGCTGACGAAAATCAGTTCTTAAGAAATCTCCCGTTAATGTTGTTCCACCGTCAGTATATGAGGTATTTTGATATATTCTAATCGGAATACCATAACGTTTGATCAAACTCTTTTTACTGAATTTCATATTTCTATCACCTTCACACCAATTGACTTGTGGAGTGCGCCTGTATCCACTAGAGGATCGTCTTTTCCCTTATTTTCAATGGTTAAAGCAGCATTGTGGGGACTAGTTTTAAGAACTATTTCATCTTTAATGCGCTGCTCTATCAGTAATCCTACAGCTTCATATAGTTCTCGTGCTGTCATATCACCACTCATGATGCCAGCTAATCCGTCCTCGACACATGAAACAATTTTGTGCATCCCTAGATCAACTCCATCACGTAAAAATGAACGTTCTGGTATTTTGACGTGCTTAAGCTTGTAAAATGTACCATCCCTCATTGGCACAATTAAATATGGACCATTCTTGGGATATATTTCAGCGCCAAACTCGTTAACCGTAGCAATCATCTGCATAAATGCTAACGACTTATTACCCACGGGCTTCATTACACCAACTTCAACCATATAATGATTCAATTTTCTAAACTCTTCCTTGATTTCAGGGAATCGATTGTCATCTGAGAATAAATCATCCAAGTTTAATCCTCCAACCTGAATATCCATACCGGATCAGGAAATCATTTAATAATTCTTCCCATTGGTTAACTGCATTCCCGTTATATTGGGTGTGTAAATCTTTGAAGTTATCCACTAGAATTCCCTTTCCAAGGTCAGAATTAATCCAGATAAGCGATAACATCTTCATTTCCATAATTTGGTTCCAAACGAACTTGTCATTAATGGGAATATTCAATGGTTTAATCAATCCATAAGCAATTGGCAGTAAGCTATTAAGAATATCATCACTTAGTTCAACGTCAGATAAGGATTTGACACTGGCAATAACGTCATTTTGGTCGAACGGATAATCCATGTGATCACCTTCTACTTAGCACCTTTTGAAATAATAAGTTTCTTTCCTGGCTTTAAATCTTCTTGTGGATACATCCGGTTAAGGTTGGCAAGCATACGTGTTGATGTGTTGTTCGCCGTAGCGACTGCCCACAATTCGTCTCCTTCTTGAACAATGTAATAAACATTGCCATTTTCGGAGAAGTTCTTTGATGTATCAATTTGATCTGGAAACATGTAAATTCCTCCTTTTAAGCCGCCGTTGTAACGTCAAGAATAAACACTTGCTTAGCAACGGTAATCGTCGGTACGAACTTCTCATCAACAATTGTCTTGACCGTCACTGGATCTGAGGAAGCACTAGTTGAAAGAGAAACACCAGTATCAAAAACAGATACAGTCGTCCCTGAAACTGGAACACTTTCTTCCGGTGTTTCAACAAAATTCATTTGACCAACCGGATCATTGGCAGTCCCTGGTAAGAAAATAATCTTGCCATCTGGAATGAACTTTTCAAACGTACCGTTGTTATTCCATCCTTTATCATAAACAACTACCTGTAATCCTAGGAACGCTGAGAACCATTGCTCAACAACAGGCTGAGTAAGAATGCTTCCCTGTGGTGATACCGTCCCAGAAAAAATGGTGTTTTTTAGTGCGGCATTGTGCATCAAAATATACATAGTCTTTGAATTCATTAAGGCTCGAGTTAAAGCCGTGCCAACTTTTTGCGAGGCAGTATCCTTAACGCTACTGATGTCATCATATGGATTAGAGGAATCATCAGTCCATGCTTTAGCAACTTTCATATTCTGGAATGACTCATAGCCAAAGTCTGCCAGTTGATTACCCAGAAGTAGCTTGCCGTTCAAAAGTGCTTGGACAGCGTAATACTCGCGAGTAAACCGAGCACGTAAAAGTAAATTAGCTTGATCATCATACAGCTTCTTAGTGATGTTCAAAACCAAATTTTCGTCATTAGATGCAATGGCATTATTCAAATCTTTAAAATCGTACTCATTAAGGTTCAACTTGTTTTTAAATTTGTAAGTTGGCAATGTGCCAGTTTGAAGTGAGCCACGTTCAACAGGCAATGCTGCTGAATCTTCTTTGGTTAAATCAAGTGGTGCCGGATATAGATCTTGGCCGTTGATTAATTTAACATTATCGGCCTGCTGTTTAGTGGGGGTAAATAAAGCTTCCATCAAATAGGGAGCTGTGTATTGCGGATTAGTGTTCCAATAGCCCTGCAGGTAATTGGAAGTTAGTAAATCAAATGCAGTTGCCACGATATAACATCTCCTTATCGACTAATTAATTTAACGCCGGATGTCTTACCAGCGACCGCCTTTAATGCGGCTACAACAGTACTATCAAGTAATTTCTGGCGCAAATAAACATTTTCAAACCAAATTGTTACGTCTGCGTCTCCTGCAGTAACATCTGTGTCTGCAGCAACAACGCCCGCAAACACTTGTCCTTCCGCACCCGTAAATTCTGATAATTTGGTAACGCCTGCGGATTGATCGGCACTTAGCCAGTCAACTGCCGCACCAACTGGAGTACCTTGTAAAATAACTTTCTTACCATTGGAACCAGCAGTAACAGTTGAACTGTCAATTGTTCCTGGTAAGCCAACAGTTAAATCTTGCCGAACTCTTGGATCAGAGTTGGCAAAGTATTGTGTATCAGCCATAGGTTACATCTCCTATTTTTTTATTTATCAAAGAATTTTCCTTTAAATCTATCTGGATCTCCCAGCGTTTTTTTAGCAACTAATTCGCCAAAACTAGGAGCAGCATTATTTTGCTGTGTATTACTATTTGGAATTTGATTATTTTTAAACATGTTTTTCTTGGTAATCTTAACTACTCGATCAAGCATTGACTTGAAGTTGTCAACGTTGTGCTTAGTTGTGTCAGGATCGTCACTAACCAGTGTGTCAACATCCTCGTTGGTAAATTGATACCCAGTATCTTTAAGCTGGTTAAGCACTTCACTGCGCATATCTGATCGATTCTTTTCAGCTTTAAGCTGCTTGTTTTCTTCAAGGATTTCCTTGATTTGTGCCTGCTGCTTTTCTTCGTCGGTCATTTGTGCGTATTTTTCAGCGTTACTCTTACCAGCTTTTTTGCCTTCTTCAATACCTTTTTTGCGGGCACGAAATTCACGATCTTTGAGCAATTTATCAACTTCGGTTTGCGTAAACGTCTTGTCATTGCTACTGTTATCGCCATTATTATCATCAGTATTGTCTTTTGACGATGTGTCATCATTCTCAGCTTGATCACTATTACCATTAGTATTTTGATTGCTTTGATTCTGATTGGCATTATTGGTGACAGTGTCGACAAGATTCTTAATAAAGTCTGGAGATGGTTGGCCGTTTTGATTACCAGAGTTTGTTGCGGTATTGTTGTTGGCATTCTGGCCACCTTCGCCACTTTCTCCACCTTGTGCACCAGGTTGGGATTGGCTACCTTCTTGGCCGGCGTCAGCAAAATACTGCAAATTCATGTTTAATTTATCTGATTCCATGTATTGCCTCCGTTTATAGCCTGTCGGCTGTTAATTCCTTGCGCAGTTTAATGTCTTAAGCATGTTTGGGACAAAATAAAAAGCAATGAAGTTTTTACTCATTGCTCATCATCACTTGTTTAATTTTTATTTGAATGGTCAGCTACTGCTATGGCGCCAGCAACGCCTAATAATGGAACTAACGAAACGTGTGCTATTTTGGTGCAACGACAGTTAGGGTGGGAGTCATCAGGGATGCTTGGAGAGTTTGCATCATTAACGGCATAGGGCCCATCTTCAGCAATTGCTTCACATTTATCACACGCTCCTGGTTGAGTTACCCAATCGAAGTAAGCAATTCCTTGCGACCTAAATACATGCGTTGTCGCTCTGTCTAAAACGCGCGCTCGTTCGGTAACAATCACGCGTCTGATATAAGCATCATTAGTTTCAAATAAGCCAGTTATCGTCTGTGGTTTAGCCGTACGAATACTTGGAAATAACTGGTTGACATCTGCTTGTTTTAATCCGGTTCGCAATGATTTAGCCACTAATGCCTGGACATTATTAACGAGGTTATCGTTGTATAACCAAATGTCATTACTCCACTGGCTACCATCAATAGTTTTACTGATGATCTGTTCGGAATTATGCAAGATCTCTCGCTTGGTAAGCTTAGCTTCTTTAACAATATCCGCGCCCATTTTCTTAGCCAACCGATTGTTGTTGAATTGCCGACTCACGTCCCGCTTAAAATCACTATTCAACGTTTGGCTGAGCAATTTAATGGTGGAAGCTGTTGCACCGGCAATGCTGAACCCAATTAAAGAATTCAAAGTATGATACCGATCAATTGGTGCATTCCTGCTATATTCTTTAAATCGGTTTTGAGATTGAGAATCAGCATCCTTAAGCGTCGCCCTTTGAAAATGAAGCAAACGACGTCTATCAGCATTTGAATCACGCTTTAAAAGATCAACGTATCTTAATAGTCCGTTAACGCCATATTCAGCAATGAAAAAGTTAAGATGATCCTCAATATCTTGCAATGCATTTTGATAAAAATCATGAGATTTCCCATAAACTTTTTGATCATCTTTCAGTAACTTGGCAATATATTTTTTCTCTTGACGTTTATTAATTGGCTTCATTCGTCACCGCCACTGCTATTGTTGATATCATTATTAGATGCGTCATCTTCACTATTGGGATCACGATATGGATCCGGCATACGTTCTTTGGCTTGTTGTGCCAGCTGATCCTGCTCAGCTGCAATCTTTTGCATTTCTTTTTTAGCATCTGGAACGTTAGAAAGCGACGCAATGGCTGTTTCTTGGGAAGTAGTCGATTGCAATTCATTAGCGGTTTGAGCCTCCGCCAACAAATTATGAGGAATTGTGAAATTAAATGTATATTCAAGGTTATCAACATCATTAGCATTAATTCCTTGCGCTTCCAGTGCGCATGCCCAAATTTGTGTCAATGAACGCTTGAACTTAGTTTCTTTAGCAAGCGCCTTGAGTTTCATGGAATGAATCTTAAAATCGAGAGCTTGTGCAGCCGACGTACTGAAATCAACGTTATCTAGATTAGCAATTTGGGACACCTGATAAATGAAATCAGTATCATGTTGAATTTGATTTTCCTGTAATTCATCGCCAGTTGGTTTTTCCATAAATTCAGCATCAGGAGTTGGTAAAGCTCTCGACTCATCTGAATTTGCCCATGCTTTATCCAAAAATAGGTTGAGTACCCTGGATTGCTTAATATCATCAATTTGTTCATCAGATAATTCAGAATTAATCACTTTCAAAACACTAGCAGCAAATGAATCCGAATCATTAGCCTTAGCACTCACGGCTCCATCCAAATCATCAACTAAACTAACCGTATCGTCGAATACCCCAAGACGTTCTTCGTTGTCTATAACTTCAACAATTGGCAGTTGACTAAAGGGGTGAGCATTTTTATCATCAATCCCAGTATCAGGATCTGGGTTATCATCAAACGAAACTGATTGCATATTAGTGGCATCACTAGCAAACGGTACAGTATCATTCACTTCAATCAAACTGCCATGCAATATTTGATGGCCCAATTTGTCAGGTCGATAACTATATGTGACACCAAATAGAGGCTCATTTTTGACCGTGTTGTCATAGACAATAAAGGTATTTAATGGATCTAAAAACGTAATATGAGGATAGGCGTCCTTATCCGTGTAAAGGTATAAATATGATCTCCCATAAACGCTTGACCATTTAGATGCTTCTGTAAACACATCATCCAAGACTTGATGTTTAGTCATTGCCGTGATCAAGTCATTAACTTTATCGCTTTCGCTTGTTTCCTCCTGAGAGGGATCTTGATATGCAATATCAACCGGCGTCCCAATAAAGTAACCGTTGAATGAATCCACTAGTTTCTTAGGCATATTAACAATTCTACGATTATCCGGATCACCATGCGGTGTCGGTTTCCGGTTCAAAATGTTTATATGACGTCCCTTATAATATTGGCGTTTCATATCGTAGATTGGTGCTAAACGTGTTCGATGAGTATTGATCATGTTATACAAATCAACTGGGTTATCTTTAATATTCTGAGATGTTGAATAATGAAAAACATCATTATCATCTAGATAAGCACTACCAGATAAATTAACCGCATTATCATTTGTCCAGCCTAGTTTTGAAGCATCTCTACCAGAAATAAAGGTGTCTTGAATGTTTGGATAATGTTTACTCAGGATGTCATCAATTTTTTGTTTCATAACTGCTTAAATACCTCGCTTAAATAATTTAACTTTGGCATTGAGATGTGGATCAATTTTCAGTCCCAATTTACGGGCATTATCAATGGCAAAATACTTAAAAGCATCAACCGTATGGTCGTTTTCCTTGACCACTTTAGGATTGTCACTATGAACCGTCTTCTCATCCCATTGGTATTGCTCATGCTGTTTGATAAATATTTGATTCTCAGGCGTATCCAAGTAGTACACACGCCCTTGTGCCAACAATGACGATACATAATCAATCATCGTGGCTTCGTCGCTCTTAGCTACCCCATGCCAAACTTCGTTATATTCTTTAACAAATTCGTTTCTTAGAGCTCCTTCAGCCGAGTCAATTGTTCGTTTACCAATTGGTACTTGGTAGTTCATCGAATCTTCAAAACTCTTAATTTCAGGCACCAGGTCACTTGGTGCCTTTTTTCGAGATTGGTGTTCCGGACTGTAATAGTAGGTGTGCAGCAAAATAACCCTACCTTCGGCGGTAACGCCAATTGCCAGGCAAGTAGTTGCTGAGTTAATGTGACCAGCATCGATTGAGAAGTAAAGATTAACTAATGGGTCGTCATCAAATAATTTAGTTAAGGGATGAAACAGCTCCATATTGTAGACGTTAGTTCCCAGCCCAATGATTTTCCCAAGGTAAAGCCATTTATAATACTCTAAGTCGTTCTTCTTGTACGTTTCAATCAAGGCCAGTTGCTGTTCCTGGGTGATCCCGAGCTGATCATCTAGATACGTTGACGTATCAATAAAACATTGCGGATTTTCTTCCTGTAAGGCAATCCATTCATTAATCCAATCGTATGGATTACGTGGCGGATTGTAACTGTAGAACACCTTCACCTGGTCAACCCAAGGCGATTTCTGTCGAATAAAAGTGGGATTAGTTTGATCAAATACTTCGGCGCTCTTAAAATTGGCTGCTTCTTCGTACCAGAGAGCAATGACATTTTGGATCGTGTTTGATTTTAGTTTCTCAGGCTTGTCACCGCCGTAAAAATAAAACGCACTGCCCGATGAAACATGGGTGATGCGCATTGGTGAAACCGAATATTTAAATTCATCTGTCATGTTTAACATGTCAATCGCCCAGCAAATCTGACCATATACAGAGTCACGCAAGTTAACCGTGTTTTCCCGAATACAGACAACATTCACTTTATGGCCTAGCTGAGCCTGCTTCTTTAGCATAGTCAACAGCTTTAAACTAATAGTCGATGATTTAAAAGAGCCACGGCCGCCTTTAGCAATGATGTATGAACATTTAGTCGTCCACATTTTACTGAAGTGTGGATTGACCAGCTGTGATATTTTAATCACTCGCTTAGTTTTCGTTATCATCATCAACACCTCCCAAATCGTCAACTACCAACGTCCCATCTTCGTGATGTTCAACTTTTTTAATTTCTTTAGCCTTTGCTTCAGCAATTTCAGCCTCGGCTTTTGCCTTACGAATTTGGGCTGATTGCATAACTGTTGGAACTGGATATCGCTTTAGCAACTCAGTGAGTGCTTTCACCTTATCGTTAGTTTCAACGAGAGCTTCACCTTTGTCTAATCGTAAGGTTTTCAGTAAAGATGTATCGCCTTTATTAGTAAAATCGACTTCATTCTCGTAGTAGAATGCCTGCTTTCCAGTTTCCGGATCAATGTATGGTAGTAATTCGTAGTGCTTTCCGGAACTATTAATATATGGTCCCTGCTTAACGTAATGTTTCATCCACCGTAAATGTTTGACTCGTTTGGCCTCCACATAATCACCGATGTTAGCAAACGCTTGGCGCTGAAGCTCTCGAACAATATCATCCGCCTTAATAGCCTCTGTCTGTTCGCGTATCATGCGAAGATTATCTAATTCTGCCCGCACACTAGCATTAACGAGTAGCCTTGGACCATTTACATTGGCAGTGTTCCAAGACGCCCCATATGCCTTCTGATAAGCCCAAGTGGCATTGAATCGTTGCAAATAGTACAGGCAAAACAACTTTTGCTTTTCGTTTAATTGACCATTGTTTTTCAATTGATCGACTATTTTGTGTGCACCCTTTTTCGGTTTTGTGTGCACCTTTTTTGTAACTTTGTGTGCACCCTTTTTATTTGGGGTGCGTTGCCAACCATACCGTTTTTTCCACGATTTAACCGTGTTAATTGACACATGATATTTGTCAGCAATATCTTTATACTTCATACCAGCAAGATAATCTTGTTCAGCATGTTCTTGCTTATTCATTACATATCACCACACCTCCTACATTCTATGTATTAAAAGTCAACACAATTATTCACCACGGTATGGCGGTGTGATATTGCTACCAAAGGTCTCTGTTAGCGCGAAGAAGTATCGATAATCTTCATTGACATTGTCATATTGACTAATTGTATCTAGTGACTTGGCCATAATCTCAGCAGCCTGCTGAATTCCTTTGTCAATCGTGCCGTTATCTAGCTTCTTTTGAACAGCACTTGTGTCCAGTACGGCATCTCTCAATGCCTTATTTATCTCCGTACTAAATTCGTCTTGAATCATGCTGACGATTGACGATTTATTAAACCTTTGATCACCTGAATTGAACATTTTTGTCATTTTAATTCCTCCCAGTTGAACCGAAACCGTCACTACCACGGTCACTGTCATTTAGTTTGTCGCATTCAATAGATTGTACTGAGACATCACGCCGAATAACCAACTGGCAAACCTTATCGCCTTTGTTAATTTGATTAGGCCGATTAGATAAGTTAACGAAAATCGCCATGATTTCACCACGATAGCCAGGGTCAACCGTTCCGAGAATGCACTTTAATGGTGTCCTAAGACTCATCCCTGACCTTGGTCTAACTTCAGCTGAATACCCTTTGGTTAACTGAATTGAAATCCCCAAAGAAATTCTTTTCGTTTCGAATGGTGCAAAATAAACAGTTTGATCAGCATATAAATCAAAGCCGGTATCATCTGGATGTGCCTGATGTGGTGCCATGGCAGACGGGGTCATTTTTTTATATTTAAGGATTACCTTAGGCACGTTCCCTCATCCTTTCCTGCTTATGTCGCATGTCGTCTGTTAAACGTTCTTTAAATGGTGTCTGTAATGTGGAATTAATATTATTAATATCTTCTGAACTATACATAACACCACTAGCAAATTGAGCCTCAGAACTAAATATAATCAAAAATTCAATTCCATCAATATAATATTTAGCAACCCCGTTTATAAGCTTTCCCTGCGCATAAATATATTTCATCTTAATGTCATTGCTTGGAGACTTTTGTTTAAAATAATCTCTTAACTCATCGTATCTCATTTTATTTTCGCCTCTATACAGGCTTTTCCTTTTAGTCTAAACTCATTCAATTTACGTGCCTGTAAAGCTTTACGCTTGCGATCCTTGATTTTGGATTTTTTATGACTCTTCGTGTGTTTATTATGTTTGCTCAATCAATGATCCCTCCACTTTTATGGTAAAATATATTTGGGAGTGGGATTTTACGCTCAAAACTTTTTCCCACTTCCTTTTCCCAGCTGCGGCTGGGTTTTTTTGTGCAAATTAAAAGCGCCCTCTTTGCGAAGACGCTTCTTTAAATCCTTATCCAGTTGTTTATCTATCTTTATTTCTTCATTGGAAACATAACCATAATCAGTTTGCTTCATAGGTGTATATGGATGTTTACGATCATTCATATAATCACCTCTGCAGGAAATACAGAATTATCAAAGCGAGTAGCAACATGCTGCCCACCAATATATCCGTCAACTTTAATTTCATAATGTCACCCCTATGTATCTAAATGGGCGAGGCCGGTGCCAGTCCCATTCGTAGCCACTTTTTTCACTGCTTATGAGGCAGAAACGACTTATCCCGAAGTTACATCGCCTAGCTAACTTTACCAGCTATTTCATTGCAAAATAAAAGCCTACGTTTTCCGCCGCAGGCATCATGTAACTCACTACAGTTCAAGTTCTAGACAACATAACATACAAGTTTTTGTTTTTGCGTGAGCTGCATGTTCGTTGATTGGACGGGTACTACTCATTAATTTTTAGGAAGAATTTACTTTGATACAAGTCCAATCAACAACGTGGCTGGCAGGGAATCGAACCCTGCACGGTAATCTTTCCGCCATCTTCGTACGTATACGTTACAGTCACACATCTAATTTCCAAAGGGTGAAACTCTTTTTAACAAATTCCACAATACCAATATAACCCCTGTTTTTGCATTTTTTCGGCAGAACATCGGCAGATTTTCGGCAGAAAGTCGGCAGATTATCGGCGAACTTTTTTTGCTCGCAGTGTATCACGAGGACAAACTATCGCAAAAACCCATAAGGCTTGTTTCTGGTAATCGTTATATGTACGCTCAGCCAGATAACCTAAATCATACTTCTCCGCTAAGCGTTCACAGCACTTTTTTACGGTGTAATGATTAATGAATCGATACTCCAACAAGTCGGCTAAGAAGGCGTTTTGATCATCAATGGAGCTCATGAGTTGAATAGTCTTCAAACGTAGTTCACATTCCATCTTAGCGGTGGCTTGTTTAATCATTTTATCTTCCTGCCGGGTATGTCTTGGATCTGACTGTGCCTTTGGCATACCGTCCATCATCGGCGACTGCAGGGAGAAACTGAATCTAGCCGCTTCAAGTTGCCAATCCCGATACTCATATAAAAATTGTTTAGCATTTTTTATTGTTTGTTTTCTATCTAATAAGCCAAAGACACTATCCATCTCCGCAACTCCTTTGTTGTCACCTTAGTTGATGTTATAATGAATTCGTCAGAATACTAACATCACCTCGGCTTCCGGAAACGGGAGCTTTTTATTTTCCTCCAAATTCTGAAACGTTCATTTAGGTAAGACTGTTAATTTTATGATATTCATCGCCCTTGATTGCTATGATCACATCTTCACCTTCCTAGCATTTTGGGAGTTGATTTGATGTTGATGACTTGCAATTATGCGACCTGCCGTAGATGCTCTAATTCCCAAAATATGATCAATGGTCGCTGTAGGATAGCCGCGATTATAGAGCTCGACGACTTCTTGACGAATCTTGGCAGCTTCACGTGCTGACATATCCCCCATTTTGCGGGATCGGAAACTTAAAATTGGCTGTTCATTTTGCTTAAGAACGATTGCTCGCCATTCAGGTGAATCATCGGGAGCTTTAAGCACTGATTTATAACGTCTCTCACATTGTTTGACCAGGACCAATAATTCATCATAGAAGCGCTTATTGGCCCGATTATGATCATGGATAATTTTTTCATAGTTGCGAATTTTTAGTTCAATTAATTTACTCATAAGTTCAACCTCTCTAGCCACGTAATTGCGTCACTCAATCTGATTGTGTGTCATGCTGTGCCCCCGCTAATTTTCGTCCAAGTATGAATATGCTGTCTTTGTCAATCTGAATAACTTTCTTCAAGTAATATTTTTCATGCCAAACCATCGGAAAAGTTAACTTGTCAGATATTGCAATCAGTCTAAACAGGTCAAACTTTATTGGATAACAATCCGAATCCTTAAACTTAATCATTGTCATCATTTCCTTTGTAAATAACTAGTGCTGACGGAAAAGGTGCAGGATCTCCACTAACTCCATCTACTTCAAATTTTAATCTGCCTCGCAAAAACTCAATTTCAGCATGATTGAAAATATAATCATGCCAGTAGCTAGTATCAGTTCTTGATGGAATCAGCATCACTAAATACTGGCCATTTTTTAAATGCGTTTCAGCTGCTTTTTTTACCCATAGTTTTAATTCTCTACCATAAGGGGGATTGACAAATAAGTTTCCATCTAGTCCGCCCCAATTTTGCTCCAGTGAATTATCATCACGTGTGAAATAATTATTGCACTTTGCATTATCGTCGCTGGCTGCTAAGTCCCATTTGAAGTGATATTTTTCATTAAGGTTACTGAAACTTGAAAGTATGAAGACAGACTGATCCCTTGGTATCACAGGGCATATTT